>Ga0226835_1000058_pt1 | contig 250751 bp, 230 predicted proteins | sample LAC_MetaG_1_FD_163627 | JGI IMG/M metagenome (GOLD analysis project Ga0226835, IMG submission 163627) | Anaerobic ammonium oxidizing microbial communities from anammox membrane bioreactor (MBR) in UC Berkley, California, United States -... | ecosystem: Engineered > Bioreactor > Anaerobic >...
GACGAACGCCTCCGAAGGGGTCATTTTCTGCACGCCCTTGACCACCGAGCGGGCGTTTGCGGGTGCTGGCTTGCTCATCGTGTCTCCTCGCCGGGATCGAGCGGTTGGATGGGAGTCGGAGGATACGAACCCAATTTCGGTACGCATCGTTCGATTTAACGGTGATTCACGCGAGACTCTAGCGGACAGCCCCAGGGCTGGTCAACTTGCATTCCGAAATCAGATATGCAATAGATCGATTTTCGGAATAGAGATATCATCGAGCATCCCCAAGTCGAGGTGGCCGGCATGACCCTCACCGCCCAGTCCGAGCCCGAACTGATCGTATCGGCACGCACCGTCTTCGGCATCGATTCCGACCTCGAAGTGCCTGCCTTTCGCGAGCGCGACGACCACGTCCCCGACGTGGACGACGCGTACCGCTTCAACCCCGAGGTCACGCTGGCGATCCTCGCCGGGTTCGCCCGCAATCGCCGCGTGATGGTCCAGGGGCTGCACGGCACCGGGAAGTCGACCCACGTCGAGCAGGTGGCTGCACGTCTGAACTGGCCCTGCGTGCGGGTGAACCTCGACGGACACGTGAGCCGCCTCGACCTGGTGGGCAAGGACGCAATCGTGGTGCGCGACGGCCTGCAGGTGACCGAGTTCCAGGAAGGCATCGTGCCCTGGGCGCTGCAGCGCCCGGTGGCGCTGGTGTTCGACGAATACGACGCCGGGCGCCCCGACGTGATGTTCGTGATCCAGCGCATCCTGGAGCGCGACGGCCGGTTCACGCTGCTCGACCAGAACCGGGTGATCCGCCCGCACCCGTATTTCCGGCTGTTCGCCACTTCGAACACGGTGGGCCTGGGCAATCCGAGCGGCATGTACCAGGGCACGCAGGCGCTGAACCACGCCCAGATCGACCGGTGGAACATCGTGGCCACACTCAATTACCTGCCGCGCGACGAGGAAGTCGCGATCGTGCTCGCGCGCGTGCCTTCGAAGGCGCACGAGCGCGGGCGCAAGCTGATCGAGTCGATGGTCGCGCTGGCCGAGCTCACGCGCAAGGGCTTCGCCGCAGGCGACCTCTCCACGCTGATGTCGCCGCGCACCGTGATCACCTGGGCCGAGAACTGCGAGATCTTCCACGATCCGGCGCTCGCCTTCCGGCTGGCCTTCCTGAACAAGTGCGACGAAGTCGAACGGCCGATCGTCGCCGAGTATTACCAGCGCTGCTTCGGCGAAGAGCTCGACGAATCGCAGGCCGCGGGGAACGCGCCGCAGTGACCGACGCGCCGCAGCAAGTCAGCGCGCAGCAGCAGGCGCGCCGCCAGCAGCGCATCGAGGAACTGTGCGCGGCATCGATTCGCGCGCTCGCCGGCGACGCGCAACTGCACTACCGGGGAGGTGTGCTGCATCGCGGGCATGCGCCGCTGCGCTTCCTCGCGCCGCACCTGCGCGACGATTCGGTGGCCGCGGGCTTCGAGGACTTCGGCTCGCGCCGCGGGCTGGCCGACGCAATGGCGCTGCGCCTGCGGCACTCCGATCCGGCGCTGCACCGGGAGCTCGCACCCACCGACCCGGTCGAGCGGCTGGTCTTCGAGATGCTCGAGCAGTTGCGCGTCGAGACGCTGGCGCCCGAAGAGATGCCGGGCGTGGCCGCGAACCTGCGACATCGCTTCGAGCAATGGTCGCGCGCATTTCACGCATCGCGACTCACCGAGACGCGGCTGGGGCTGCTGATGTACGCGCTGGCGCAGAGCTGCTGGTCGATGCTGAACGGCAAGCCGCCACTGGCCGAGACCGAGGAGATCATCGAGACCACGCGCGCGAAGCTGGGTCGTGCGCTCGCGGGCACGCTGGCCGGAATCCGGCGCGAGCGTACCGACCAGCGCGCTTTCGCTGCCTATGCGCTGCGCATCGCCGCGATCGTCGGGGCGATGGTGCGCACGGCAGAAGCGCAGCAGGCCGGCGAGCGCGAGGCGCGCGACGACGACGACGCGCCGGCCGCATTCGCGCTGCTGCTCGATTTCGAACAAAGCGATGGCGACGGCATCGCGCGCGCGATGAGCGGCCACAGCCAGGCCTTCGCCGCGGGTGCCAATCAGTATCGTGCCTGGACCACGCGCTACGACCGGGAGGTCGACGCGGCGCTGCTGGTGCGCCGCGAACTGCTGCGCGAATACCGCCAGCGGCTCGACCAGCGCATTGCCGCGAGCGGCATCCACCTGGCGCGGCTGTCGCGCCTGCTGGCCGCGATCCTCGCCACGCCGCGGCGCGACGGCTGGAGCTTCGGCGAGGAGGAAGGCTACGTCGACGGTGCGCGGCTGGCGCAACTGGTCAGCGCGCCGGCCGAGCGCCGGCTGTTCCGGCTCGAGCGGCATCGCCCGGTGGCCGATTGCACGCTCGCCTTCCTGGTCGACTGCTCGGGCTCGATGAAAGAACACATCGAGCCGGTGGCCATCGTCATCGACGTGATGGTGCGTGCGCTCGAAGCCGCGGGCGCGGCCACCGAGGTGCTCGGTTTCACCACCGGGGCATGGAACGGCGGGCGCCCCTACCGCGAATGGCTTGCGCGCGGCCGCCCGCCGCATCCCGGGCGCCTGAACGAAGTGCTGCACATGGTGTTCAAGAGCGCCGAGCGCAACTGGCGGCGCGCGCGCACCGATGTCGCCGCGCTGCTCAAGCCCGACCTGTTCCGCGAGGGCATCGACGGCGAAGCGGTCGACTGGGCCTGCGCCCGGCTGATGGCGCGCGCCGCCCGGCGCCGCATCCTGATCGTGGTCTCCGACGGCTGCCCGATGGACAGCGCGACCGCGCTGGCCAACGACCGCTTCTACCTCGACAACCACCTGAAGGAGGTGGTCGCGCGCCACGAGCAGGCCGGCATGGTGGAGGTGCTGGGGCTCGGCGTCGGACTCGACCTGAGTCCGTTCTATCGGCGCTGCCTGGCGACCGACCCCACCGAGCCGATCGGCAACGAGCTGTTCCTGTCGATCGCCGGCCTGATCGCCGGACGGCGCCGGCGCTGAAGCGCGATCGTCGAACGCTCGCTGCGCGTTCTTCGTCGACGAACGCTCGTCAGGCTCGTGCGACCACCGCGTCGGCCGCCTGCGCCTGCACCACGGTCACCGCGATCACGTTGAACACGTCGTCGGCACAGCAGCCTCGCGAGAGGTCGTTGGCGGGGCGGTTCAGGCCCTGAAGCATCGGCCCGACCGCGGTCGCGCCGGCCAGCCGCTCTGCCAGCTTGTAGCCGATGTTGCCCGCGTCGAGGTCGGGAAAGACGAGCACGTTGGCCTCGCCACGCACGCGCGAGCCGGGCAGCTTGCGCGCGGCGATCTGCGGCACCAGCGCCGCATCGAGCTGCACCTCGCCGTCCACCGGCAGGTCGGGCCACCGCTCGCGCACCAGCCGCGTGGCTTGCGCCACCTTGTCCACCATCGGGTGGCGCGCGCTGCCCGCAGTGGAGAACGACAGCATCGCGACCCGCGGGTCCTCCATCAGCAGGCTGCGCGCGTTGCCCGCGGCCGCGATCGCGATCTCCGACAACTCCTGCGCGTTGGGGTCGACCACCAGCCCGCAGTCGGAGAAGACCAGTCCGCGGCGCACCGGGTGCCAGGGCTCGGCGAAGATCATCAGGAAGAAGCTCGACACCAGCTTGCAGCCCGGCGCCGGACCGATCACCTGGATCGCGGTGCGGACCACGTCGGCCGTCGTGCGAACCGCGCCGGACACCGAGCCGTCGGCATGGCCGAGCCGCACCATCAGGTCGGCGAAGCACAGCGGGTCGCACACCGCGGCGCTCGCCTGCCCGGAGGTCATCCCCTTGCCGCGGCGCAACTCGAACAGTGCCTCGGCGAACGCCGGCGCGAGCGGCGAGGCCTGCGGATCGACAATCTCGACGCCCGCCAGGTCGACCCCTTCGCGGGTCGCGGCTTCGCGGACCGCCGCGCCCGTGCCCACGACGATCGGCCGCGCCACCCCCTCGCGCGCGGCCCGCGACGCCGCCTGCAGCACCCTGGGGTCGTCGCCTTCGGAGAGCACGATGCGGCGTGGCGCCGACCGGGCGCGTTCGACGATGCGGTCGATGGGGTTCATGCTTGCTTCTTCTCGAATAAAGAGATGTTGTGTTCCTGATTATAAAATTTTATCCGACTACGGCTGAAAGTTCCTGGAAGAAGCCACAAATCGCACGAATATCGTGCACACTTGTTCCGTGTACCTTTCGGATCGGAGATTGCCCATGAAGAACATCACCCTCACCGCAGACGAAAGCCTGATCGAGGCGGCACGTAAACGGGCGCGCGCCGAGCACACGACCCTGAACGAGCAGTTCCGGCGCTGGCTCGCCGACTACGCCGGCACCCATGAACGCATGCAGCGTTACGACGAGACGATGGCGCAACTGCGCGGCAAGTTGAAGCTGGGCCGCAAGCTGACCCGGGAAGAGATGAATGAGCGCTGAAGACTTCATCGACACCAACGTCTTCATCTACCACCTGGACGCGAGCGACCCGCGCAAGCAGGCGATCGCCGAACGCATCGTCCGCCAGGCACTGCTGCACGGCAATGCCTGCATCAGCCACCAGGTGATGCAGGAATGCCTGAATGTCGTGCTGCGCACGGCGCAGGTCACGCTCGACATCGCGCAGGCTCGGGCGTACCTGGAAACGGTCCTGGCCCCGCTGCTTCGCGTGTCGGCGAGCGTGGCGCTCTATCAGCGCGCGCTCGACGTACAGGCGCGCTGGCGCTTCGGCTTCTACGATTCGCTGATCGTCGCGGCGGCCCTCGCGGCCGGTTGCACGCGTCTGCTCAGCGAGGATCTGCAGCACGGCCAACGGATCGAAACCCTGACGATTCACGATCCGTTTCGCGCGTAAGCATTCGTCAGTCCCAGCGGCAGAGTTGCGCCGCCAGCGCCTCCACGATCCGTTCGGCCGCCTTGCCGTCCCAGAACTGCGGGCGGCGACCGGTCTTGGCCCGACCCGCCAGCACCGCATCGGCCGCGGCGACGATCTTCGCCGGATCGACGCCCACCACCGTGTTGGTGCCTTCGTCCACCGTCACCGGACGCTCGGTGTTCTCGCGCAGCGTCACGCAGGCGATGCCCAGCGCCGTCGTCTCCTCCTGCAATCCGCCGCTGTCGGTGAAGATCAGGCTCGCGTCCTTCCACAGGTTCAGGAAGTCCATGTACGACAGCGGCTATGCACCGGGAACACCAGTGGCAGCTTCGCCGAGATGTCGCGCAGCGCGCCGGCGATGCCGGCCAGCGTCGTCGGGTCGTCCACGTTCGACGGCCGGTGCATCGTGACCACGCCGTAGCGGCCGAACCGCTTCTTCAGTGCCTCGCTCTCGAACGCGCTCTTGTCGCCGGCGGCGAGCCGGTCGCGCTGGTAGACGCACGATCGGCGCGATCTTCATGAAGTTCGGCCGCGCGCCGGCTACCAGGTAGAGGGTCTTCTTCATCCGGAGGATTCTCCGTGCGGGGGGCTGCAACAGCCGCCCGGTAAGTCGCGACGGTCAGGTCGTCCCGATGCACGCGGCTATCTGGCGCAGAACCCGCCGCCGCAGCGTGGCGGGTATCCGGCCGAGCGGCGTGGCATGTATCGCCTCGATGGTGGCGATCTTGGCCGTGCGGATCACCGACGGTGCGGGTAGACCGGCGGCGTGCAGGTCAACGATAGCGACGTCCCCGGGCCAACCCCGGTTCTCGGCGCTGGTGATCATCAGCACCCAGAGCAATCCGTGCGCATCCTCGAGATCGCCCGATGAAACGACCAGCGCGGGCCGCGACTGTCGCGTCGCGCGATCGGTGTACGGAAACGGAACCTTGACAACGTCGCCCTGATCAAAGGCTGCCATAAGCCTCCTCGTCGGCTTTCGAATGCCACTCGTTGAAAGCGCCGAACGGATCGTCCTGCGCTTTTTCTCGGGGAACCTTCGTCAGGATCACGCGCTGGTCGACAATCTCGTAGAGCAGTTCATCGCCTTCTTCAAGGCGCAGTGCTGCGCGGACCGGCTGGGGAATCGTGGTCTGTGCCTTGCTGGTCAGTTTGCTCGTGATCATGTTCAGACTCGGGATCAGCGCTGTTGGCGAGTCATCGTAAGGATTTTCCTTTCCTCCGTCAAGAATTGCCGTTATTCCGCATTGCAGATTCGCGGCAACTCTGCAAGAATTCGCGTATGCGGATCCCTGTCACCATGACCAGCCGCGGCGTCATCACCCTGCCTGCCCGCCTGAGGCGCGCGCTGGGCCTGAAACCCGACGACATCCTCATCGCCGAAACGACGCCCGAGGGTCTGCTGCTCCGGCCTGCAGTCACGCTGCCGGTCGAGCTCTACGCGGAAGAGCGCGTGCGCGAGTTCGACGAAACCGAAGCCGAACTGGCCGCGGCCATGCGCGATCGCGAGCAAGCGCGAACTGGCAGCGCGAAGGTCGCAGCCCCTCGCAAGCGCAGGCGCTGAGTCGCCGACGCCGGTCGATGGGGATGAGGATCTTCCTCGATGCAAACATCCTGTTTGCCGCGGCGAAATCCGCCGGGGCCGTTCGGGCCCTGCTCGGCCTGCTCGAAGCGGCGGAACACACCCTCTGCGCCGACGATTACGTCCTGGCCGAGGCGCGTCGAAATCTCGAGGTGAAGGGCACGGACGCCATGGGTTCACTCGACACCCTCCTCGCCGGCATCGACGTCGCGCGCTTCCGTCGTGACGAACTCGATCCGCAACTCGCGGCACTGCTGCCCGAACAGGACAGGCCCGTTCTCGCCGCAGCGATCCGGCTCGGTTGCGGGGCGCTGGTCACGGGCGACAGGATCCATTTCGGACGACTGTACGGCCGGGACGTCCGCGGCGTGAGCATCCACTCGCCGCGCTCGCTCTACGAAACGTTGATCCGATGAGTGCCCAAACCTGGGCCATCGGCGACCTGCAGGGCTGCCTCGACAGCCTGCTGCAACTGCTGCCGCAACTGCCGCCCGACGCACGGCTGTGGATGCCCGGCGACATCGTCAACCGCGGCCCGCGCTCGGCCGACAGCCTGCGCTGGGCGATCGCGCAAGGCGAGCGGCTGGTCACGGTGCTCGGCAATCACGACCTGCACCTGCTGGCGGTGGCCGCAGGTATCCGCCGGGCGCACCGCACCGACACGCTCGACGACATCCTCGCCGCGCCCGATCGTGATGCGCTGATCGACTGGGTGCGCTCGCGGCCGCTGGCGCACTTCGAGCACGGCTGGCTGATGGTGCACGCCGGCGTGCTGCCGCAGTGGTCGATCGCACGCACGCTGGAGCTGGCAACGGAAGTGCAGCACGTGCTCTCCGGCCCCGACTGGATGGATTTCCTGCGCGAGATGTACGGCAACGAGCCGGCACGCTGGTCCGATGCGCTGCGCGGCAACGACCGGCTGCGCGTGATCGTCAACGCGCTCACGCGCATCCGCTTCTGCACGCCCGACGGCCGCATGGATTTCGCCGCGAAGGAAGGGCTCGACTGCGCCCCCGACGGGCATCTGCCCTGGTTCGACGTGCCCGGTCGGGCGAGCGCAGGCACACCGATCGTGTTCGGCCACTGGGCGGCGCTCGGCTTTCTGGACCGCCCCGACCTGCTCGCAATCGACACCGGCTGCGTCTGGGGACGCGAACTCACTGCGGTGCGGCTCTCCGACCGCACACGGCGCTCGGTTCACTGCGCGCCGGCGCGCAGCGCCCAATGACTACTTCGGCGCCTGCAGGGCCGGCCGCCCGATCGAGTCGTAGCGAAAGCCCGCCGCCTGCACCGCCTGCGGATCGTAGAGATTGCGCCCGTCGATCAGCACCGGCTGGCGCATGATCGAGCGCAGCCGCGCGAAGTCGGGACTTCGGAACTCGCGCCATTCGGTGACCACGAACAGCACGTCGGCGCCTTCGGCTGCGCGATACGCGTCGTCTTCGGTGCGAAAGCCCTCGCGCCCCGCAAGCGCGGCGCGCACGTTCGCCGCGGCCTCGGGGTCGTAGCCGACGACGGTGGCGCCAGCGCCGAGCAGGCTCTCGATCAGCTCGAGGCTGGGCGCCTCGCGGATGTCGTCGGTGTCGGGCTTGAACGCCAGCCCCCACAGCGCGGCGCGCACGCCGGCGAGGCGTCCGTCGAACGCCCGCCTGGCCTTCGCGAACAGCACCTGCTTCTGCCGCTCGTTGGCGTCGAACGCCGCCTGCACGATCGTGAGCGGCGCACCGTACTCGAGCCCGGTGCGCAGCAACGCGCGCAGGTCTTTCGGAAAGCACGAGCCGCCGAAACCGGCTCCCGGGTACAGGAAGCCCGGACCGATGCGCGGATCGCTGCCGATGCCGCGACGCACGTCCTCGATGTCGGCACCCAGCCGCTCGGCGAGCGCGGCCAGCTCGTTCATGAACGAGATGCGCACCGCGAGCATCGTGTTGGCTGCGTACTTGGTGAGCTCGGCCGAACGCACGTCCATCACGATCAGCTTCTCGTGATTGCGCGAGAACGGCGCGTAGAGCGCACGCATGATCTCGGTGGCCCAGGCGTCGCGGCTGCCGATCACGATGCGATCGGGGCGCATGAAGTCGCCGATCGCCGCGCCTTCCTTCAGGAACTCGGGGTTCGAAACCACCGCGAACTCGTGCGCGACGCCGCGTCGGGCCAGCTCGGCGGCAATCGTCTCGCGCACGCGATCGGCGGTGCCTACCGGCACCGTGCTCTTGTCGACCACCACGCAGCGATCGGCGAGCAGCGCGCCCACGGTGCGCGCCACCGCCAGCACGTGCGAGAGGTCGGCCGAGCCGTCCTCGCCCGGCGGCGTGCCCACCGCGATGAAGATCACCTCGGCGTCGGCCATCGCGTCGGCGGCGTCGAGCGTGAAGCGGATGCGCTGCTGCGCGAGGCCGCGCTCGATCAGCGGCGCGAGGCCCGGTTCGTGGATCGGTACCTCGCCGCGCGAGAGCCGCGCGACGCGCTCGGCATCGACGTCGACGCAGACGACGTGGTTGCCCATTTCGGCGAAGCAGGCCGCGGTGACGAGCCCGACGTAGCCGGCTCCGAATACCGTGAGGCGCATCGTTCGGCGTCTCCGTCAGCGGTCGATACGGTGGTATTCGCGAAACCACGCGACGAAGGCCCGCAGGCCTTCGTCGAGCGGCACTCCCGGCGTGAAGCCGGTGAGTCGCACGAGCTTTTCGGTCGACGAGAACGTGCGCTCGACGTCGCCGGGCTGCATGCCCATCTCGTTGCGCAGCGCGCCCCGGCCGGTGATCGCTTCGAGGCGCGCGATCAGTTCGTTCACGCTCACCGGATCGCTGCGCCCGAGGTTCACCAGCTCGAACGGCGCCCAGCTGGTGTCGGGGCCCTCTGCATTCCAGTCGGCCGGGTTTGCCGAACTGCTCGGCTCGCGTGGCACGTCGAGCAGCCGCACGGTGGCCTCGACCGTGTCGTCGATGTAGGTGAAGTCGCGCGACAGCACGCCGCCGCCGTAGACGTCGATCGGCTTGCCGCGCAGCAGCGCCTCGGTGAACTTCCAGATCGCCATGTCGGGCCGGCCCCAGGGCCCGTACACGGTGAAGTAGCGCAGCCCGGTGACCGGCAGCGCGAACAGGTGCGCGTAGCTGTGCGCCATGAGTTCGTTGGCGCGCTTGGTGGCCGCGTACAGGCTCACCGGATGGTCGACCGGGTCGCGCTCGGAGAACGGCAGCTTGCGGTTCGCGCCGTAGACGCTCGAGCTGCTCGCGAAGACCAGGTGCCGCACCTCGAGCCGCCGGCAGGCTTCGAGCATCACCGCCATGCCAGCGAGGTTGGTGTCGGCATACGCCATCGGATTGGTGAGCGCATAGCGCACGCCGGCCTGCGCGGCCAGGTGCACCACTTTCTGCGGCCGGTGCGTGTCGAACAGCGTGTCGATCGTGCCGCGATCGGCGACGTCGGCCTCGTGAAACGCGAAGCCGTCGAAGCCTGCGAGCGTGGCGAGCCGCGCCCGCTTGAGCCGCGGATCGTAGTAGTCGTTCAGGTTGTCGATGCCGACCACGCTGCGGCCGTCGGCCAGCAGGCGGCGGCACAGGTGCATGCCGATGAAACCGGCCGCGCCGGTGACGATGACGGGAGCGCTCACTGGACTGCTTCGGAAATGAGTGAGGGTAACAGACGAGAACCGCCGGGCTCAGCGCTCGAAGACGACGCGTCCGTCGACCACGGTGAACCTGACCCGCCCGACGACTTCCATGCCGAGGTACGGCGTGTGCCGGCCCTGGCTCGCGAGACCCTCGCGGGTCACCGTCCAGGCCTCTTCCGGATCGAACACGCAGAGATCGGCGGGAGCGCCTTCGCGAATCGCACCGGCAGTCTCGCCCAGCCCGAGGACGGCGCTCGCTCCGACCGTGACCTTGCCCAGCGCCGCCAGCAGCCCGGTGCGCGTCTCGCCCGCCCACTTCAGCGTGAGCGGCAGCAGCAGCTCGAGGCCGGTCACGCCGGGTTCCGCCTCGGCGAACGGCAACTGCTTGGCGTCGTCGTCGACCGGCGTGTGATCGGAGCAGATCGCGTCGAGCGTGCCGTCGGCCAGCGCTGCGCGGATCGCGTCGCGGTCGCGCTGCGAGCGAAACGGCGGATCGACGCGGTACTGGCTGTCAAAGTAGCCGATGTCGATGTCGATCAGGTGCAGGTGATGCACCGCGACGTCGGCGCTCACCGGCAGCCCCTCGGCCTTGGCGCTGCGCACCAGATCGAGCCCGGCGGCCGAGGACATCCGGCACAGGTGCAGGCGGCAACCAGTTTCGCGCACCAGTTCGAGGAGCGTGTACAGAGCGATCGTTTCGGCAGCCACCGGAATGCCGGCCAGTCCCATCCGCGCGGCCACCGATCCGCTGTGCGCCACACCGCCGCGCGACAGGTGGGGATCCTGTGGACGCGCCCAGACGGTGAACCCGTAGGTGTTCGCGTAGAGCATCGCGCGCAGCAGCACCTGCGTGTCGACGACCGGCGCGCCGGCCTGCGAGAAGCCGATGCAGCCGGCCTCGGCCAGCTCGGCCATTTCGGTGATCACTTCGCCCTTCAGCCCGACGGTGAGCGCACCCAGCGGATACAGGTGCGCCTGGTCCAGCCCGCGCGCACGGTACTTGAGCATCTCGACCAGCCCCGGCTCGTCGAGCGGCGGATCGGTGTCGGGCGGGCACGACAGCGACGTGACGCCCCCGGCGAGCGCGGCGCGCATCTCGGATTCGAGCGTCGCCTTGTATTCGAAGCCGGGCTCGCGCAGTCGCGCAGCCAGGTCGACCAGCCCCGGCGCCACCACCAGCCCGGCCGCGTCGAGCGTGCGCTCGGCGCGAAAACCCTGCGGCGGCGTGCCGATCGCGACGATGCGGCCGTCGGCGAGGTGCAGGTCGGCGCACCGGTCGGTGGCGGTGGCGGGATCGACGAGGCGGCCGCCGAGGATGGACAGTCTCATGCGTTCAGGATTGCGCGAGGATGCTCATCACGGCCATGCGCACCGCGATGCCGAAGGTCACCTGGTCGAGGATCACCGACTGCGGGCCGTCGGCCACCGCCGACTCGATCTCGACGCCGCGGTTCATCGGCCCCGGGTGCATCACGATGCACCCGGGCGCGGCCAGCGCGAGCTTGTCCTGCGTCAGCCCGTACTGCTTGAAGTATTCCTGTGCCGATGGCAGCAGCGCGCCGCGCATGCGCTCGTTCTGCAGCCTGAGCATGATCACGACGTCGACGCCGCGCAGACCTTCGCGCATGTCGGCAAAGGTGCGCACGCCCATCTGTGCCAGGCCGTCGGGCACCAGCGTGCGCGGCCCGATCACGCGTACCTCGGGCACGCCCAGCGTGGTGAGTGCGTGAATGTCGGAGCGGGCCACGCGCGAGTGCAGCACGTCGCCGACGATCGCCACCGTGAGCTTCGTGAAGTCACCCTTGAAGTGGCGGATCGTGTACATGTCGAGCAGGCCCTGCGTCGGGTGCGCGTGCCTGCCGTCGCCCGCGTTGACCACGTGCACGTGGCCGCGGCCGCGCGTGCGGTCGATGTGTTGCGCGATCAGGAACGGCGCGCCGCTCTCGGCATGGCGCACGACGAACATGTCGGCGTGCATCGCCACCAGGTTGTCGATCGTGTCGAGCAGCGACTCGCCTTTCGAGGTGGACGAGGTGCCGATGTTCAGGTTGAGCACGTCGGCCGACAGCCGCTTCGCCGCGATCTCGAAGGTGGTACGCGTGCGCGTGGAGCTCTCGAAGAACAGGTTGAACACCGACTTGCCGCGCAGCAGGGGCACCTTCTTGATATCCCGGTCGGACACACCGACGAAGGTTGCTGCCGTGTCGAGAATGTGGTGGATCAGCTCGCGCGGCAACCCCTCGATCGTGAGCAGGTGCCGCAGTTGGCCGTTCTCGGTCAGCTGGGGATCGCGCAGCGGCATGACGTCATTCGATGCGCAAGGCGAAGCGGCCGTCGTCGGATCGCCGCAGCGCGAAGTTGCGCGGCGCGGCGAGCGGATGCGTCGCGCCGCAATAGCGGGCCTCGATCGGCAGTTCGCGCCCGCCCCGGTCGATGAGCACTGCCAGTTCGATGCGCGCCGGCCTTCCGTAGTCGAAGAGCTCGTTCATCGCGGCGCGCACCGTGCGGCCGGTGAACAGGATGTCGTCGACCAGCACGATGTCGGCACCGTTCACGTCGAACGGCAACTCGGTGGCCTTCATCGCCGCGGGCAGCCCGACCCGGCCGCCGCGCCTGCCGTAGTCGTCGCGGTGAAACGCGCTCGAGAGCGTGCCCAGCGGCCGCCCGATCGCAAGGTCGCGGTGCAGCCGCTCGGCGATCCAGGCGCCTCCGCTGTGGATGCCGATCAGCGACACGTCGCGTCCGGCAATGCCTTCGCGCACTGCCTGCAGCAGGTGTGCGTAGACGGTTTCGGCGTCGGGAGCGGCGTTCATCGCGCGGGGTGCCCGGATCGGCGGCTGGACAGGTATTGTCGCAGGATTATCGCCGCGGCTTCGGCGTCGACCGGCTCGCCGGCGTTCCGGCCCCTGCCCCGGCCTTGCGCGTCCGCCAGCGGCGGCGTCGCAGCCCGCTGGGCGCGCGCCTCGATGCTGGAGAAGTTCTCGTCGACCAGTTCGACCGGCAGTCCGAAGCGCCCCTCCAGCTGGCGCGCGAAGCGCTCGCAGCGGGCGCTCACCGGCAAGGGCGCGCCGTCGGGATGGCGCGGCCGGCCGACGACCAGCCGTTGCGGCTGCCATTCGGCCACCAGCGCCGCGATGGCCGTCCAACGGTCGGCTACCGGCTCGCAGGCCACGATGCACAAGGCGCGTGCCGACTCGGTCAGCGTGTTGCCGACTGCTACACCGATGCGACGAGTGCCGAAATCGAAACCCAGCAGCGTCTCGGCCACTCAGGCGTGCCCGGCCGAACTGGCCAGGAAAGCCGGATCGATGCCCAGCAGCCGGAACGCGGCCGCGAAACGCTCTTCGGCCGGCGTGTCGAAGATCAGTTCGGCGCTCGCCGGCACCGTGAGCCAGGCGTTGCGCGAGATCTCTTCCTCGAGCTGGCCCGGCCCCCAGCCTGCGTAGCCGAGCGTGACCAGCATGCGTCGCGGGCCGCCGCCGCTCGCCACCGCCTCGAGCACGTCTTTCGACGAGGTGAGGCCGAGTTCGTCGCCGACGGTGACGGTGGAATCCCAGTCGCCCGCGGGCTCGTGCAGCACGAAGCCGCGATCCATCTGCACCGGTCCGCCGAAGAAGACCGGCGAGCTTGCGAGTGGCGCGATCTCGAGCTTGAGGTCGATGCGCTCGAACAGCGTGGCCAGATCGAGCTCCATCGGCCGGTTGATGACCAGCCCCAGCGCGCCCTTCGGACTGTGCTCGGCGATGAACACGACTGTGCCGCCGAAGTTCGGATCGGCCATCTCGGGCATGGCGATCAGGAACTGGTTGGTGAAGTCGGTGGCAAGCTGCTGGCCCATGCGCCGATTGTAAAGGCGCGTTCGGGCCGGCACAATCGGCGCGCACCGCGCCGCCCTGCGCAGCGCCCCCCGGCGCGCGCTGGCGCCGTGCTCCAGTCAGGCGCCCGAGCGGCGGCGGCGCGACGAAGTGAAGGCCTGCACCTGGCCGAGCAGCTCGTCGTCGCGATACGGCTTGCCCAGGTAGGCGTCGACGCCGAGCGAGAGCGCGTAGTTGCGGTGCTTGTCGGCGGTGCGCGAAGTGATCATCACGATCGGCAGTTCGCGCAGGCGCTCGTCGGCCCGAACGTGGCGCGTCAGGTCGAAGCCGTCCATTCGCGGCATCTCGATGTCCACCAGCATCAGGTCGGGCTGGCGCTCGGCGAGCTGGCGCAGCGCATCGACGCCGTCCTTGGCGAGCATCACGTCGTAGCCTTCGCGCGCCAGCAGGCGTTGTGTCGCCTTGCGCACCGTCAGCGAGTCGTCGACCACCATCACCGCCGGCGGCGCGTCGGCGAGCGGCGCGCGCTGCACGCCCGGTGCGGCGCGCTCGAGCCACAGATCACCGAGTACTGCCTGCGCCAGGCGAACCGGATTGAGGATCAGCACGATCTCGCCGGTGCCGAGCACGGTCGCGCCACCCATGCCGGGCACGCGCGCCACCTGCGTGCCCACGTTCTTGACCACCACCTCCTGGTTGCGGCTGACCGTATCGACGTGGATCGCGAGCCTCAGGCTCGCCGAACGCACGATCACCACCGGCGACAGGTGCTGCGCGATCGGCCGCGTGTCGGCCACGTCCACCAGCGTGCCGAAGTAGTGCATCGGCACCCGCGCGCCCTGCCACTCGATCGAGCCGTCGCGGTAGGCCGCCGCCAGCGCCTGCGGCTTGAGCTGCAGCACCTGCTCGACGCTCGACGAGGGAATCGCGTAGTGCGAAGCACCCACCCCCACCAGGACCACTTGCGCGATCGCCAGCGTGAGCGGCAGGTGCACCGTGAAGCGGGTGCCCGCCGCGCGCGTCGACTCGACGTCGATGCGCCCGCCCAGCGACAGCACCTCGGCGCGCACCACGTCGGTGCCGACGCCGCGACCGGCCAGTTCGGTGACCTCGCTGGCCGTGGAGAAACCGGGCGTGAAGATCATCTCGGCCAATTCGCGCTCGCCGGGCTGCGCGTCGGCTTCGACCAGCCCGAGACTGCGCGCCCGCGCGAGGATCTTCGCGTGGTCGAGCCCGCCGCCGTCGTCGGAGAGCGTCAGGACGACTTCGTTGCCCTCCTGGCGCACCTCCAGGCGTATCTCGCCGGTTTCGGGTTTGCCGGCCGCCTCGCGCTGCCCCGGCGCCTCGATGCCGTGCGCGACCGCGTTGCGCAGCAGGTGCTCGACCGGACCTGCCATCCGTTCCAGCACGCCGCGGTCGACCTCGACCGACGCCCCGCGGATGTCGAGCGCCACGCGCTTGCCCAGCTCCTTGGCCGCCTGGCGCACGACGCGATAGAGGCGATCGCCGATCGAGCCGAACTGCACCATCCGCATGCGCATCAGGTTCTGCTGGAGCTCGCGCAACACCTGCGACTGGCGCGTCATGTCCTGCGCGGCCGCATCGAGGCTGCGCATCGCGTTGTGCTGCACGGTCGCCACGTCGTTGACCGACTCGGCGAGCATCCGCGTGAGCTCCTGGAAGCGCGTGTAGCGATCGAACTCCAGCGGATCGAATTCCGCGCTGGTCTCGCGCTGCAGCGCGATCCGCGCCTGGATCTGCGACTCGGCCTGGATCTCGATCTCGCGCAGCTGCGAGCGCAGCCGGCCGACGTTCTCGGTCAGGTCCTGCAGCGACTGGCGCAGCTGGCCCAGCTCGTTGTCCATCCGCGAGCGCGCGATCGACACCTCGCCCGATTCGTTGACCACCCGCTCGAGCAGATCGGAGCGAACGCGCACCAGCGAGGCGGCGGCCGGCGTCGGCGAGGCCATGGCGGGCGCGGCGGCGGCCACGGGCCTGCCGGCAACGACGGCAGCGGCTGCGGCAGGGAGCGTCGCGGGCGCGTGTGCGGCCTGCGCAGCGTCCGAATCACGTTCGGGTTCGGCGCCCTGCCCGCCCGCCTCGCTCGCCGGGGGCACGTCGACTCGGGCAGCGGCGTCCGCCCCGGTGTCAGGCGTCGGGCCGGCGGCTGCCGTTGCCTCACGCGTGGCCTGGCGGGCCGCCGGATCGCGAATGGCCTCGAACATCGTCACCACGTTGTCGCAGTCGGCGATCAGCTCCTCGATCAGCGAAGCCGGCACCACCGTGAGCACGCTGGCCGCTTCGATGCGGGTCTCCATCTCGTGCACCAGCTGGCCGAGCGCCATCGCTCCAGCCATCCGTGCGCTGCCCTTGATCGTGTGCAGGTGGCGCATCAGCAACTGCTGCACCGAGCGGTCGGCCGGCGCAGCCTGCCAGCGACGCAGGTTCTCGCCGATCTTCGGCAGGTAGTCGGTCGCCTCCTCGATGAAGATCGGCAGCAGTTCCTCGTCGAGCTCGCCCGCCAGCATCGCCTGCACCGCCAGCGGCTCGATCTGTGCGGGCGGTGCGTTGCGCGGATCCCAGCGGCTGGCGAGTGCGTGCGCAGTCGCGAGCGCCGCGGACTCGTCGGCCGGCGCGCTGCCCGCCGCGAAGCGATGCAGCATCGCCTGCAGCCGCTCGATCGCGGTGGCGTAATCCGACAGATCGTCCACGCCCACCGCACGGCCCGATGCACGCTGGCGCAGCAGGAACGCTTCGAGCTGCTCGGCCAGCGCCTGTACGTCGGGCAGCTCGACCAGCGCGGCACTGCCCTTGAGCGAATGCATCGCGCGCTGCGCCGCCTCGCTGGCGGCGCGTCCCGGCTCGTCGGCCCACTGTGTGGTGTCGGCGACGAGCCTCGCGATCAGGTCGTCCGCCTCGGAAAGGAAGATGTCGTAGAGAGGACGGCTGATCGCGCGCTCGCCGACGCGCACTTCGTCGACCGCGATCGCGACTTCCTCAGGCGCCACCTCGACTTCCGCTTCGCCCGCAGCCCCGACCTGCGCCGCCAGCGCCGCGAACGCGTCCGCATGCGGCCGGTTTTCCCGCAGCGCTGCCGCCGCATCGATCATCGGTTTCGGATCGAGCCGGAACGGCACGCTGCGCTGAAGCAGGTCGACCCACTCCTGGAAGCGTTCGCAGGCCGCGCCGATCAGCTCGTGCAGCGCCGGCGTGGCCGCGCGCTCCTCGGCGAGCCACAGGTTCATCACCTGCTCCATCGCCCAGCCGGCATCGCCGAAGTCGGCCAGCCCGACCATGCGGCTCGAGCCCTTCAGCGTGTGAAAGCCGCGCCGGATCGTGGTGAGGACGGCCTGGTCGGCTGGTGCCCGGCGCGACTGCGCGGCAGCCTCGGTAATCGCTGCCAGGACTTCCTGCGCCTCGCCGAGGAAGATCCCGAGCAGTTCGCTGTCGATCTCGGCCTCGTCGCGCTGCGGCTCCTCGGGCTGCGTGGCCGCCTGCGCCGGCTGAGCGCCGGCGATGCCCGCCAGCGTGGCCTGCAGCGACGCATCGTCGCCCGACCCGCCGGTGTCGAGCAGCGCGATCGCGTCGCTCACCCGGCTCTTCAGCGCACCGTCGTCGACCAGTTGCGCATCATCGCGCAGTTGTACCAGCGTCTCGCGCAGTTCGCTGCGCAGCGCGGCGTCGTCGGGCGCGTCGCGCAGCGAGCCGATCAGTTCACCGGCGCGCTGCGAGCGATCGGCGAGCAGCGATTCGGCGGTGTCCGCCGAAGGCGTCTGCAGCGCGAGCGCGCTGCGCGCCTCGAGCGCGACCACCACCGCCGGCGGCGCGCGCCGCGGTTCGTTCAGCTCGGCGCTGAACCGCCCGGTGGCGGAGTCGAACGCGAAACGCGCACCGCTGCGACCGCGCTGCTGCAATCCGTCGACGAAAAAGCCCAGCGCACCAAGACTGGAGGCAACCAGCTCGCAATCGTCGGCCGAAGGCGCGGCCTCCTGCTCCACGAAGCCACGCACGCGCTCGGCGATGCTGCGCGCCGCCGATGCGGCGTCGCGGTGACCGAGCAGCTGCAACGCGCCTGCCACCTGGTCGAGTTGCTGCGCGTTCTGCGGCAGATCGGCACGCTGCGTTGCATCGCGAAAGAACGAGTCGAGCGCCTGTTCGGCCGAGCGCAGGCTGCCCTGGGTCTCGGCAACGAAGCTGGCCATCGTCAGGCGCTCCTGCGCAGCGTGGCTCAGGTCGCGCAGCCACTGCGGCAACTCGCCCTGGAGCGAGTCGCCGGCCAGCGCCTGCCGCAGCCGAGCGGCCATTTCGCCCGCGCGCTCGTCGAGCTCGTCCTGCGCCCTGAAGCCACGCTCGAACCGTTGCTCGACGAAGAGCAACGCAGACGCGCCTTCGAGCGCCAGCGCCTCGGACACCGGCTCCGGCCGCGACACCAGCACCCGGCTGGCCTCGACGAAAGCTTCGACCAGGGCCTGCAAGCCCTCGCCCGGCAATGTCCCGACTGCCGCATGCAGGGCCGCGATCGCCTGCGCGAATCCGTCCAGGTCGGCCCGGCTGCCCGCGGCCACCTTCTCCCAGGCCGGCTTGGCGCGGGTCAGCGCCTCGCGGGCCGCACCGACCGCGCGTACGTCGACGCGTCCGAAGCGCGGCACCTCGAAATCGACCGGCACCGTGCCCTCGATCTCGAAGGCGCGCAGCACCTCGGCAAGCAGCGGCGACGCGGGCGCCTTCGAGAGATCGACGCGGGCGAGCGCGAACAGCGCGTCCTTCATCAGCCGCTCGGCCACCGGCGTGCCGTCGGCGATCGCGCGGCGCAACTGCAGGTTCATCCGGGCAAGCAGGCGCTTGCCGTAGACGTCGAGCACGATCGCGCCATCGTGCAGCGCCTCGAACCAGGCGAGGGCCACCTTCCAGAAGGTCGGATGCCGGGCACCGATCTGCGAGCCGGCAACCATGTCGATCGCCTGGTGCAGCGCCGCGATGCCGGCCGCGTCGTCCGGCTTGCGCAGCACCTGGAGCAGGCCGCGCTCGAACTGCGCACGTGCCGCCGACAGTGTCGCCGTGTCGAGCACGCGAGCCTGGGCGTCGGCAACCACCAGCTGTGCGGCGACCGGCACCACGAAGAGGTCGGCCGGATGCACCCGCTCGGCGCCGCGCGCCTCGAGCAGGTCGCGATAATATGGAAACAGGTACAAGGGCTGCTGCGGCTCGCCGAGCAGCACCTCGTCGAGGTATTCGACGATCGCGCCGAAAGAGCGCGCGATGCGCTCGACCAGTTCGCGCGACAGCCGCAGCTGCCCGCGCTCGACCTGATCGAGCAGCGTCTCGGCCTCCGCGCTGAGCAGCGGCACCCCCGGAAGGTCGACCAGCACCAGCGCGCCGTGCGCCTGGTGCAGCGTGACGCGCGCGGCGCGCAGCGCCGACAGCTCGTCGTCGGGCGCACCGTCGCCGCGGCCGAACTGCTCGCGCAGCTTCGCCTCGCTGGCAGCGAGCGAATCGCGGATCTCGCCCGCGCACCACGACAGCGTGGCGAGATCGGGCGCTTCGGCGGACGGGTGTCGGTTCGCGTCGTTCATCGCGTGGTATCGCGTGCGAAAGCGCTCAGGCGACCTTGAACCGCGATACCGAGTTCTTCAACTCGTGCGCGAGTTCGGAGAGCTGGCGAATCGATCCGGCGGTCTGCAGCGTGCCTTCGCTCGTCTGTTCGGTCACCAGCAGGATACGCTGGATCGACTGCGCGACCGTCCCGGCCGAACCCGCCTGGCGCGAGGTGGTGGTCGAGAAGTCGTCGATCAGCTCGGCCAGCGTGTTCGACACCCGGCCGATCTCGCCCAGTGCGCGGCCCGCCTCGTCGGAGAGCCGCGTTCCCTCGACCACGCCCTGGGTGCTGCGCTCCATCGCCGCGACCGCGTCCGCGGTGTCGGTCTGGATCGCGCGGATCAGCGCCGAGATCTGCCGCGTGGCCTCGGCCGAACGCTCGGCCAGCCGCTGCACCTCCTCGGCCACGACGGTGAAGCCGCGGCCCGCCTCGCCGGCCGATGCGGCCTGGATCGCGGCGTTCAGCGCGAGCACGTTGGTCTGTTCGGTGATGTCGGAGATCAGTTCGACGATCTCGCCGATCTCCTGCGAAGACTCGCCGAGCCGCTTGATCCGTTTCGCGGTGTCCTGGATCTGGTCGCGGATGCCGTTCATGCCGCTGATCGCGTTGTCCACCGCGCGCGAACCGTCCTCGGAAGCGTTCAGCGACTGGCGCGCCACCTTCACCGACTCGGCAGCGCGCGCCGACACCTCGTTGATCTGCTGCGCCATGCGCAGCACAGACTCGCCGGTTTCGCGGATCTCGCGCGACTGCTGCTCGCTCGCCGCCTGCAGGCTCGACGCGGTCATCTGTGCCTGCGAGGACGCATCGTTCACCAGCTCGGCGGTGGCGTTGATCCGCGCCACCAGGTTGCGCAGTTCCTCCACCGTGTAGTTCACCGAATCGGCGATCGCGCCGGTGATGTCCTCGGACACCGTCGCCTGCACCGTGAGGTCGCCGTCGGCCACCTCCTGCAGTTCGTTCATCAGCCGCAGGATCGCCGCCTGGTTCTGGTCGTTGGTGCGCTTGGCGTCCTGTTCGAGCCGCTGGGCGACCGCCTGCTGGCGCTCGGCGTCTTCGGCGCGCTGTTCGCTGTCCGACAGGAACGCGCGAAACAGGCCGTAGACCGCGAAGAGCGCCACCACGCCGAACATCGCGGCGATTCCCAGGTACCAGATGCGCCCCGCCTCTGCAGCCTGCAGCTTCGCGCGCACCGCCTCGAGCTGCGTGCGCACCGCCTCGCTGTCGCCGAAGATGCGCCGCTCCGACTGCTTGGCCTGCTGCAGCCGCGGCAGGCTCGACAGCACGCCGGCGAGCGCCGGATCGATGCTGGCCATCGTCTTCTTCAGTTCGTTCAGCGCGCGGCGCGCGTCCGCGTCGCCGGCAGCCGGAAGCCGCATCCGGTCGTTGCCCGCGAGCAGGCTCTCGGTGAGCTCGCGGAAGCTGCTCACCGACTGCCGCAGGTTCGCCTCGGCGGTGTTGTCGGCCATGCCCGAGAACACCAGCTCGTTCACGTCCTTGGCGATGCGCTGCGTGAGCATCACCAGCTCGCCCGCCGCTGCCACCTCGCGATTCGACGCGCCCGACTGCAGCTTGCTCGCGACCACTGCCTGCGCCGCTTCGAGCATCTGCGGATTCGCGCGAATCACCTCGCGGCGCATCGCGCCCAGCGACTGCAGCAGCGCGCCCTGGTGGCCGATCGTCTGTGCGGCCTCGCTCGACGCCGACCAGATCTGCTGCAGTCGGTGCACGTCGGAAATCAGCTCGCCGGGCACCGGGTGCGCGTCGTCGCCGCCCTCCGCGAGCCGGCCGATGGAACGATTGACGATGTCGCGGCTCTCGCCCAGCTGCGCGAACGCGTCGGGGTCGCCGGCGATCGCCTGCGGCGCGGCCTTCGCCACGCGCTGCGAGTGCGTCAGCGCATCGCCCACCTCCTGCAGCCAGCGCGTCCCGTCGGCGGCCTGGCGCGAGTCGAGCCAGAGGAACACGAACGCGATCAGCACCGCGACGAACAGCATCGGCACCCAGACCTCGAGCTGCTTGCGAAACGGCATCGCGCCGATCACCGGAATGCGGAAGCGCTCGCGCGCACGCGCGGCCGGCTCAGGCGCCTCGGCCGGTTCGCTGACCGCGGCGCGGCTCGCCGGCACGGCGGCCGGGGCCGTCGCAGGCGCAGCCATGGCTGCGGCCCCGAAGCCGGTGTCCGGGAGCAGGTCTTCGAGGATCGCCGAATCCGGCGCGAGGTCTTCGTACCGGTTGGTGCGCGGTTGCAGGAAGGCAGGAAGCCTGATCGCCACTTTCATCTTCGATTCTCTCCGCAGCGGTTCAGCGACTCACGGCAAGAAAGCGCTCGTCGCCCGCCAGTCGTTCCAGGCTGAGTTCGGTCCAGCGGTGGCCCTGCTCGTCGATCCATGCCCGGCCCAGCCACGGCTGTCCGGCTGCCTCATCGCCGTCGTCTTCGGCTTCGGTCATCGTCGACAGGTTCTGAAGCCCGAGCATCCGGTCGACCAGGATCGCGCCGTTCAGGTTCAGCCGCGGCGCGAACGCGACCAGCCGCGTCTCCTTGGTGTTCGGCGTGAAGCCGCCGCCCGCGAAGCGCGCGAGGTCGGAGACCCCGAAGAGCGAGCCGCGCAGGTTCACCAGACCCATGAACCAGTCCTGCGTCAGCGGCACCGGCGTGACCGCGGCGCCGCAGGCCGCGATCTCGCCCGCCTCCGACAGTTCGACCAGAAAGCGCCGGCCTCCAGCCTGCACGCCGAGGCGCGCCGCCTGCACCGGTTCCGCCGCAGCCTGCCGCAGCCGCTCCGACAGCCGCGCCTGGAAGTCGCGCAGGTGCTTGCGATCGGCCATGGTCAGTGCGCCAGGTCGGCCACGCGGGCCAGCAGTTCGTCGGGCCTGATCGGCTTGACGAGATACTCGCGCGCGCCCTGCCGCAGGCCCCAGATGCGATCGGTCTCGTTGGACTTGCTGGTGCAGATGATGATCGGAATCCCCTGCGTCTCGGGGTCGCGCGACAGCGTGCGCGTCACCTGGAATCCGTTCTGGCCGGGCATCACCACGTCCATCACCACCAGGTTCGGGCGCTCGGTCTTCACCTTGGCGATCGCCTCCTGGCCGTTCTCCGCCGTGATGACCGTGTAGCCCTTCCTCGCCAGCAACTCCGCGAGGAAGAAGCGTTCGGTCGGCGAGTCGTCGACCACCAGGATCTTGTGCGATGCCATGAGGGAGTCCTCGATTCCGTGTTCGGGGCCGTTCGTGCTCAGGCGCTCGCCCGCTCGGCGCCGGCCAGAGCCGCGGCACGCCGCGCGCATTCGCCGGCGGTGCGGATCAGGCTGTCCTTGGTGAAGGGCTTGGTGAGGTACTGGTCGCAGCCCACCATGCGGCCGCGTGCACGATCGAACAGGCCGTCCTTGCTCGAGAGCATCACCACCGGGGTTTCGCTGAAGCGCGGACTCTTCTTGATCAGCGCGCAGGTCTGGTAGCCGTCGAGCCGCGGCATCAGGATGTCGCAGAAGATCAGGTCGGGGTCGTGGTCGGCGATCTTGGCCAGCGCATCGAACCCGTCGTCGGCCAGGATCACCTGGCAACCCGACTGCTTCAGGAAGATCTCGGCGCTGCGACGGATCGTGTTGCTGTCGTCGATCACCATCACCTTCAGGCCCGCGAGCCCCGCCGCCGCACTCATCTCATCTCTCCACCATTTCGAACTCTTCCTCGCGAGCGCCGCCCCCGCTGGTGTGGCGCCGCTTTGCGCTGGTGTCGGCGCGCGCATGGCAACCGTGCGGCGATGTTAACCTCGGCAAAAAGGGCCAACCTTTCATCGCCGACCAGTGGCCCCGGTGTTGCGACAAACGCACAGGAATTCAGGATGAGCAAGCGGCTTCCCACCGGCCTCTACGCACTGACGCCCGACACCCTGGACGACGACTGGCCCGCGATGGCGGTGAGCGCAGCGATCCGCGGCGGCGCATCGGCGGTGCAGTACCGCAACAAGGTTGCCGACGCGGCGCAGCGGCTGCGCCAGGCCGAGCGGCTCGCGCGCATCTGCCGCGAGGCCGGCGCGCTCTTCATCGTCAACGACACGGTCGAACTGGCCAAGGCGGTGGGTGCCGATGGCCTGCACATCGGGCGCGACGACGGCGACCCGGCAACCGTGCGCGCCGCGCTCGGCGCGCAACCGATACTCGGCGTGTCGTGCTACGACTCGTTCGAGCGCGCGCTGGCGGTGCGCGGCATTGCCGACTACGTGGCGTTCGGAAGTGTGTTCGTCTCGGCGGTGAAACCGGGAGCGGTGCGCGCGCCGCTCGAATTGTTCGGACGGGCGCACGAGGCGGGAATGCACGCAGTGGCGATCGGCGGGATCGACGCGGGGAATGCGCACGAAGTGGCGCGGGCGGGGGCGCGGGCGGCGGCGGTGATTACGGCGGTGTTTGGGGAAGCGGGCGGTGCGGGGCGCGCGGATGCGACGCAGATCGAGGGGAATGCGCGCAGGGTGGTCGCGGCGTTCGTAACCGGACTGCGGACGACGACGAGTGGGCCAGACGTCTCAGTCAAGCTATCCCGGATTGCGTCGATGCGTACGAAGCGGGGGTGAAGCCTTCGATTGCCATGTCGGGTCGACGCGCCAAGAGCGAATCGGGGCCGACAGGGCAGCCCCGATTCACAGAGACTGTGTGATTGCCACATCAGCGGCCAGGCAGTGCCCCAGCCTGGGCGACCATCACATCTGGATACCGCACTTGGCCTTGGTGCAGGTACCGCTCCAGGCCCAAGTGATATTGGTCTCGTTGACTGTAGGAGTTGCGGTCAGCGTATAGCTTCCGACTTCAGCGGTGCCTGTCATGTTGATGGCAGCCGTCGCAGCGGTGATGGTTACGGCACCCGCAAACTTGGGCGTCGGAAGGGTCGTGATGCCGATCTCGGCTGCGGTATCGCATGAGGCCAACGCGCCCGCGTTCTGCTGCAAGCAGTCAGCGATCGCCATCTTCACCGACTCGATCGCGACGACATTCTCCTGCCATTTCGCGCGCGTGACATAGTCCTGATATTGCGGGATAGCGATCGCCGCCAGGATGCCGATGATCGCCACGACGATCATCAGTTCGATCAGGGTGAAACCCTGTTGCAGTTGCTTGCGGATCTTCATCTGTTCAGCTCCCGATGAGTGATTTGGGAAATCGGTCGACGGCGTCGACTCGCGTATCCAGTCGCAGGCAACGTGCCATCGGCCGCATGCGGCGCCTTTCGGCCGACGGACGGTCGGCCCGCGACGCACGCGTGATGTGGGCGTGACATTCGTCACGCCGGATGTCGGCTCGCATCGCGGCATGTGACCGGGAACGCACACGGGATTGCCGTAGCCGGGCAGGACCTGACGCGCAGCGCCACCAGTGGAGCCTTCGAATCCGGCACCCACCGCCCTGCGCGATCGCCCGCTACAACTCCAGCACGTCCCCGCGCTCCAGCACCCGCGGCGAAAACCGCCCCGCCCAGGCCTCGATCTCGCGGCCGATCGTCTCGCGGTCGGAGGGCTTGAGGTGCGTGATGAGAATCTCCGGCTCGCGCTGCAGCTTCGCGAGTTCCTGCCCGAGCTGGATCGGGAACAGGTGCTTCGCGGTCACCGCGAGGTCCTGCTCGCCGTTCGAGAACGCGGTCTCGATGATCAGGTACTTCAGGTTCGGCACGCCGTTCACCTGGCGCCAGAACTCGTCGTTCGGCCCGGTGTCGCCCGAGAAGACCAGCGCGGCGTCCTCGTTGTAGACGTGAAACGCGAGCGCCGGAACGGTGTGGCTGGCCGCGAGGCTGCGCACCCAGCGGCCGCCCACCTCGACGACGCTGCCGATCGCCAGCGGCTCGAACACCATCCACGGGCGCTCGTAGTGCGGAATCTCGGTGAAGTCGGGCCAGATCACCCAGTTGAAGATGTGCGTCTTCAGCGCGGCGATGGTCTCGGGCAGTGCGTGCACCACGAGCGGCTTGTCGCGCTTTGCGCCCACCGAATCGACCAGCAGCGGCAGCGCGGCAATATGGTCGAGGTGCGAATGCGTAAGGAACACGTGGTCGATCGCCGCGAGCTCCTCGACCGCGAGGTCTTCGACGCCGGTGCCCGCGTCGAGCAGGACGTCGTCGTCGATGAGGAACGAAGTCGTCCGGGCGCGGGCGCCGATGCCTCCGCTACACCCCAGGACTCGCAGCTTCATGCATGGCTTCCCTGGCGTCGCCTGCAGCCTGCCCCGGTGCCGGCATCGGCCGCGTGGGCGCGTTCTTCGCGTTCGCCTCGCGCATGGCCTTCGGCACGAATACCCTGACCGACTCGGCGCGTCCCGCCACCGCAGCACGGGCGAGCTCGAAGAACTCGTGCTGGCGGCAACGTCTCGCGGTGCCCTCGCCGACGATGATCGGAACTTCGAACTGCTTGGTCAGGCCCTCGAGCCGCGAAGCGAGGTTCACCGCGTCGCCCACCGCAGTGTACGCGCGACGGCGCTTCGAGCCCATGTCGCCGACGCGCGCAACGCCGGTGTTGATGCCGATGCCCACCGCGAGCGGCGGCAGCCCGCGCGCGCGCAGCGCCTCCGACATCCTGCGCACCTCGGCCTGCATCGCGAGCGCGGCCGACACCGCGTGGTCGGCGTGCGCCGGATCGTCGACCGGCGCGCCCCAGAAGGCCATCACCGCATCGCCCATGTACTTGTCGACGGTGCCGCGATACGCGTGGATCACTTCCGTCATGCCGGTGAGAAAGGCGTTCAGGTACTCGCGCAGCGCCTCCGGCTCCATCGTCTCGGCGATCCGCGTGAAGCCGCGTATGTCGGCGAACAGGATCGTGAGCTCGCGATTCGTGCTCCGGCCGATCCGGTAGGCGAACGGGTCGCGCGCCATCTGCTCGACCAGTTCGGGCGACACGTATTCACCGAAGAGCTGCATCATCGCGCGGCGCGTGCGCCCTTCCGACAGCCAGCCTGCAGCCAGGTTGAACAGCCCGAGCGCCAGCACCGCGGCGAGCGACGCGGACAACGGCAGCACCTGGCCGAGATTCGAATAGGCGATCGCGTTCGCTCCAGCCAGCGTCATCGCACCGACCGCGCTCGCCAGCACCGCGCCGAGCGCGCCCAGCGCCGGAAGCACGAGCGCAAGCAGGCCGGCTATCGTCAGCGTGAGCAGCGCCGCGACGGCGGGCGCCTCGCTCGTGCGCTGCGTGATCCGCCCGTCGAGCGCGCCCGCGAGCAGCGACGCGTGGATCTCCACCCCGGGGAACACCTCGCTCACCGGCGTGGCGCGCAGGTCGGTCAGCCCCGGAGCGGTGGTGCCCACCAGAACGATGCGGTCGCGCAGCAGGCCCCAGTCGACGCGCCCGTCGAGCACGTCGCTCGCCGACAGGTAGCGGAAGCGCCCGCCATTCGGCCCGCCGCGCCCGGCCAGCGGCACCATCGCGGTGAAGCGCGCCGAGACCGGGAACTCGACGCGCCCGCGGCGGCCCTCGAGCACCAGCCGGTCGCCCTGCACCGCCAGCGACGCGTTGCCGAGGTACTCACGCATCACCGCCACGGCCAGCGAGTCGTAGACCGCGTCGCCGTAGCCGATCAGCAGCGGCAGCGCGCGGATCACGCCGTCGGAGTCGAGCCCGCCGCCGAGAAACGGGTTGAAGAAACCGGAAGCGCGCGCCGTGCGCTGGAAATCCGCGAGGTTGGCGCCGAAGCCGCTCGCGCGCGTGACGCGCGGCGCGAGCTCGCGCGCCGCGTCGCCCTCGTAGAGCGGCCGCGGCAGCGCGCCGCTGGTGTGGCCGTCGCGATCGCTGCTGAAGTAGTAGCCGAGCACCACCGGCCGCTCGGCCAGCGTGCGCGCCAGCCGTGCGTCGCCGTCGCCGCCCTCCTGGCGTTCGGCAAAGAGGATGTCCAGCCCGACCACCGCGGCGCCCCCGCGATCGACCAGCGCCTCGACGAGCGCGGCGATCGTCGCGCGATCCCAGGGCCAGCGCCCGTGTTCGGCCAGGCTGCGCTCGTCGATGTCGACGATCACGATGCGGTCGTCGTGTGCCGGGGTGGTCAGACGCTGACGGCCATCGTAGAGCTCGCGATCGAGCGCCGAAAGGCCGTCGATGCGCAACGCCCCGAGATCGGCCGCGACGAATGCAGCGACGATCGCCAGGCCCGCCAGCGCGCGCCAGAGCCGCGATCGCTGCAGCGCGGACATCACACCGGCCCGTTGCGCCCGGGCGCTCAACCGCCGAGCCGGAAGCGCAGCATCACGCCGGCCAGCTCGATCAGGTCGCCGTCGGCCAGTGCCCGCGCACCCAGGCCGATCTCCTCGCCGTTCACCTGCGGGAAGGCCGGGCCCTCGAGGTGGGTGATGAAGAACCGGCCCTTGCGGCGCGACACCACCGCGACCTGCTCGGCCTGCCCCGCCAGGCGGGTGATCGAGCGATCGATGCGCTGTACCGTGCCGGCCAGCGGACCGCTCAGGAAGTCGACGAAGCCGCTCGGAGGGCAGATGCCGGCCAGCGCGGACACGCCGCCAGGCACGGGCAAGCCGCCCGCCGGCCGGTCGAGCACGTAGCGCAGCCGGTAGATGCCGATGTCGATCACGTCGCCGTCACAGAGCACGCGCTGGCTGACCGCCATGCCGTTGACCAGCGTGCCGTTGCGGCTGTCTAGGTCGTGCACCACGCTCTCCGTGCCGCGGGTGCGCACCAGGGCATGCTCGCCGCTCACCGTGAGGTCGTCGAGCGCGATGTCGTTGTAGGGGCGTCGGCCGATGGTCAGGCACTCCTTCACCACGGGCACGACGCGCAGCGACGACTGCCCGCTGCTCACCAGCAGGCGGACTGCCACCGCGGCTTCGCGGTCGCGCATTCCCGGATGTTCGGCATCGGCCATGCCCAGCAGGCTAACGTCGGGCCCGAAGGCGCCCGAGGAACTATTTCATGAACGGCCGTTCGGCTCGGTCGGGCGGCGCGCCCCCGCCGCCGCGGCGCCGCGCCGGCGCGACAGCACGCGCCGCGGCGCCGACAGTGCGTGCGGCAGCGCTCAATCGGCGTGCGCCGCCGGCTTGCGGCGCGCGCCGAGCAGCTTGCCGATCAGCACCACCAGCACCGCGCCCGCCAGCCCCACGCCATAGTGCAGCGCCGTGCCCGGTTCGCCGATCACGCGCACCACGGCGATGTCGGAGATCATCATGCTGCCGGCGATCCAGCCGAGCAACGCCCCGCCCAGCGTGATGACGATCGGAAACCGCTCGAGCAGCCTGAGCACCAGCGTGCTGCCCCAGACGATCAGCGGAATGCTGACGACCAGGCCGAAGATCACCAGGCCCATCTGGTGATCGGGGTCGGCCTGCTGCGCCGCTCCGGCGATCGCGATCACGTTGTCGACGCTCATCACCAGGTCGGCGATGATGATCGTCTTGATCGCCGACCACAACGTGGTGCCGCCCTGAAGGTTGCCGTGCTCGTCCTCTTCGCCCGGCAGCAGCAGTTTCACGCCGATCCAGACGAGCAGCGCGCCGCCGACCAGCTTCAGGAACGGCACCTGCAGCAGAGCGACCGCGAACGCGATGAGGATCACCCGCAGGGCGATCGCGCCGGCGGTACCCCACAGGATGCCCTTCAGCCGCTGCTCTTTCGGCAGGTTGCGGCAGGCCAGGGCGATCACGACGGCGTTGTCGCCACCCAGCAGGATGTCGATGACGATGATCTGGAAAATCGCCCCCCAGTGCAGGGTCGCCAGGTACGCGATCGCGGTCTCCATCGCCACGGGCCCTTACAGAACGCTCTTCAGCAGCTTCCCCATCTCGGAAGGGTCGCGGGTCACGCGAATGCCGCAGGCTTCCATGACCGCGAGCTTCTCCTGCGCCGTGCCCTTGCCGCCCGAGATGATCGCGCCCGCGTGGCCCATGCGCTTGCCGGGAGGCGCGGTGACGCCGGCGATGAAGCCGACCACCGGTTTCTTCATGTTGGCCTTGACCCATTCGGCGGCGGTCTCTTCGTCGGAGCCGCCGATCTCGCCGATCATCACCACCGCGTCGGTGTCGGGGTCTTCGTTGAAGAGCCGCAGCACGTCGACGTGCTTCAGGCCGTTGACCGGGTCGCCGCCGATGCCGACCGCGCTCGACTGGCCGAGCCCGAGCGCGGTGAGTTGCGCGACCGCCTCGTAGGTGAGCGTGCCCGAGCGCGAGACGACGCCCACGCGGCCCTTGCGGTGGATGTGGCCCGGCATGATGCCGATCTTCAGTTCGTCGGGCGTGATCACGCCGGGGCAGTTCGGCCCGAGCAGCAGCGTCCTGCGATTCTGGCGGCGCATGCGGTCACGCACCACGATCATGTCGCGAACCGGAATGCCCTCGGTGATGCAGATGACCAGGTCGAGATCGGCCTCGACCGCTTCCCAGATCGCATCGGCCGCGCCCGCCGGCGGCACGTAGACCACCGAGACGGTGGCGCCGGTCTGCTCGCGGGCTTCCTTCACGGTGGCGAAGATCGGGATGCCCTCGAACTCTTCGCCGGCCTTCTTCGGGTTCACGCCGGCCACGAAACCGGCCTTGCCGTTGGCGTAGTCGCGGCACATCCGGGTGTGGAACTGGCCGGTCTTGCCGGTGATGCCCTGCGTGATGACCTTGGTGTCCCTGTTGATCAGGATCGACATGCTCTGTCTCCGTTTCAGCGCGCGGCGGCGACGACCTTGCGCGCCGCCTCGGCCATCGTGTCGGCCGAGATGATCGGCAGGCCGGAGTCGGCGAGCATCTTGCGGCCCAGTTCCTCGTTGGTGCCCTTCATCCGCACCACCAGCGGCACCTTCAGGCCGACCGCCCTGCTCGCGGCGATCACGCCCTCGGCGATCACGTCGCAGCGCATGATGCCGCCGAAGATGTTCACCAGGATCGCCCTCAGGTTCGGATTGCGCAGCATGATCTTGAAGGCTTCGGTGACCTTCTCGGTGCTGGCGCCGCCGCCCACGTCGAGGAAATTGGCCGGCTCGCCGCCGAACAGCTTGATCGTGTCCATCGTGGCCATCGCCAGGCCGGCGCCGTTCACCAGGCAGCCGATGTTGCCGTCGAGCTGGATGTAGGCGAGATCGAACTTCGAGGCCTCGATCTCGGCCGGGTCTTCCTCGTCGAGGTCGCGCAGCTCGACGATCTCCGGATGACGGTACAGTGCGTTGTCGTCGAAGTTCAGCTTCGCGTCGAGCGCGACCACCCTGCCGTCGCCGGTGAGAATCAGCGGGTTGATCTCGGCGAGCGACGCGTCGGTTTCCCAGAACGCGCTGTACAGGCCCTGCAGTACGCTGCGCGCCTGCGGCAGGCTCGCCTCGGGCACGCCGATTTTGCGGGCCACGTCGTCGCACTCGGCGTCGCCGAGGGCGGTGACCGGATCGACGAACACCTTGTGGATCTTCTCGGGTGTGTGCGCGGCGACTTCCTCGATGTCCATGCCGCCCTCGCTGGAGGCCATCAGGCAGACCCGCTGGGTGACGCGGTCGACCACCATGCCGACGTACAGCTCCTTGCGGATGTCGGCGCCTTCCTCGATCAGCAGGCGGCGCACCTTCTGGCCCTCGGGGCCGGTCTGGTGCGTCTTCAACTGCATGCCCAGGATCTGGCCCGAGAGCGTGCGCACCTCCTCGAGCGAACGCGCGAGCTTCACGCCGCCGCCCTTGCCCCGGCCACCGGCGTGAATCTGCGCCTTGACCACCCAGACCGGGCCGCCCAGCGCCTCGGCCGCCTTGACCGCCTCGTCGACCGAGAAACACGGAATGCCGCGCGGTACCGCGACGCCGTATTTCTTCAGGATCTCCTTGCCCTGGTATTCGTGGATCTTCACGGTCGTTCCTCTGTCGAAACACGGGAATCCTGGTCGCGGGCGGGCTCGTGGCCGGGCCGGTACCAGATCGGGAAATAGCGCTCGACCACCGGGCCGTCGCTGCGCCACGCGTGGCAGCGGTCGATCGTGAACGGCCGGTGCGGCTTGCCGGTTTGGCGTTCGAGTTCTTCGAGCCGACGCCAGTGCTCGCCCGACATCGCCTGCACCGCCACGGTGGGCAGCACCTGCACCAGCTCAGTCAGGTGCGTGCATCCGGCGATGCCGCCCAGCCGCTCGCGCACGCCCGCGCGAAAGCCGCGCAACAGGTTCAGCCCGACAAGGCACCGGTAGTCGGGCGTCACGAGTTCGCAGACCCCGCGATAGGGCACCGCGTCGGATACCGCGACGACGTCGAGCACCTCGCAGGCATCGTCGATCGTGACCCGCAGCCGCATCAGGTGCACCGGCTCGCCGGCCGGCCGCACGCCGCTGTGCAGCGGCGTGTCGTGCGGCTTCACGTCGACCAGTTCGGCTTCGAGATCCCAGGCGCCGTCGGCGCGCCGGAATGCGTCGACGCGCACCGATCGCGTGTGCATCGGCGTGCGCGGGCAATCGGGCGGGGGCAGCGGCATGCTTGCGGGAGGCGGTCGGCGAGTCTGGCGGCCACGACAGCGGCCATGGGCGCCCACGGGCGGAAAGCGGTGGAGTTTAGCATGCAGCTACGTCGCGATGCTGCAATGCGGCATGCCGGAATCGGGGAAATCGGCAGCGGCTGCGGAGCCTGGCTTCGCACTGCTTCTCAGCCCTCGTCGTCGTGCGCGGCACCGAGCACGCGACGCACCGTGTCGGCGGAGAACCCGCGCGCGAGCAGGAAGCGGGCCTGGCGAGCGCGCTCGGCCGCCGACCCGGGCGCCGCCTTGAAGCGGCGGCGCCAGACCGCGCGGGCGCGCTCGAGTTCGGTGCGCTCGAGCTCCGCGACGTGCGCCTGCACCAGCGCTTCGTCGAGCCCGTGCGTGCGCATTTCGTGCCGGATCGTGGCCACGCCGAAGCGCTCGGCGCGCCGATGCACGAGCGACTCGGCGAAGCGCTCGTTCGACAGCAGCCGCGCCGCGGCGAGCGCGTCGAGCAGCGCATCGAGTTGCGCGGCGCTTTCGGCGTGCGCAGCAAGCTTGCGGGCCAGCTCGGCGCGGCTGTGCTCGCGCCGCGCGAGCAGGCGCAGCGCGCGCGCCTTCAGCGACGCGCCGCCGGGTTTCAGGCAGCCGCCTCTTCGGGCGCCGCGCCGCGGGCCGCCACGCCGTAGTGCGCGCGCACCTTGTTCTCGATTTCGAGCGCGAGTTCGGGGCGCTCGCGCAGGAATTCGCGTGCGTTGTCTTTGCCCTGGCCGATGCGCTCGCCGCCGTAACTGTACCAGGCGCCGCTCTTGTCGATCACGCTGCAGGCTGCACCGAGGTCGAGGATTTCGCCTTCGCGCGACGTGCCTTCGCCGTACAGGATGTCGAACTCGGCCGTCTTGAACGGCGGCGCGACCTTGTTCTTGACGACCTTGACCCGCGTTTCGCTGCCCACGACTTCATCGCCCTTCTTGATCGAGCCGGTGCGGCGGATGTCGAGCCGTACCGACGAATAGAACTTCAGCGCGTTGCCGCCAGTGGTGGTTTCGGGGTTGCCGAACATGACGCCGATCTTCATGCGGATCTGGTTGATGAAGATCACCATGGTGTTGGTGCGATTGATCGTGCCGGTGAGCTTGCGCAGCGCCTGCGACATCAGCCGCGCCTGCAGGCCGGGCAGCGAGTCGCCCATTTCGCCTTCGATCTCGGCCTTCGGCGTGAGCGCGGCGACGGAGTCGATGACGACGAGATCGACCGAGCCCGAGCGCACCAGCGCATCGGTGATCTCGAGCGCCTGCTCGCCGGTGTCGGGCTGAGAGACCAGCAGGTTTTCGAGGTCGACGCCGAGCTTGGCCGCATATTGCACGTCGAGTGCGTGCTCGGCGTCGATGAACGCACAGGTGCCGCCGAGCTTCTGCATTTCGGCGATGACCTGCAGCGTGAGCGTGGTCTTGCCCGAAGACTCGGGGCCGTAGATCTCGATGACGCGGCCGCGCGGAAGACCGCCCACGCCCAGCGCGATGTCGAGGCCCAGCGAACCGGTGGACACCACCTGGATGTCGCGCGCGACGTCGGCATCGGAGAGCTTCATGACCGAGCCCTTGCCGAACTGCTTCTCGATCTGGGCCAGCGCCGCGGACAGCGCCTTCGCACGTTCGGTCCTGGATTTTGCGTCGTCCATCTTGATCACTTTTTCCATGGCTGGCCTTGTCCGGTTACGAGGGGAGTGATCCGGATTATGGCACAGCACTACTGTATAAACAATCAGCTGTTGGTATTAGGCCCGTCGTCGGCGCCGGCTGCCCCGGACGGGCCGGCCGGCAGCAGCCGGTGCGCGCCGCGCAGCGCATGCAGTGCCGCCGCGCGCCGCACCGCTGCCCGGTCGCCGGCGAATTGCCGCGTTTCGGTGAGCGGCGCTGCACCGATCGCCGCCCACCCGAAGCAGACCGTGCCCACCGGCTTGCCCGGTCTCGCGCCGGTCGGGCCGGCGATGCCGGTGACCGACAGCGCCAGCTGCGCGCGGCTGTGCGCCAGCGCGCCGCTGGCCATCTGCGCCGCCACCGCTTCGCTGACCGCGCCCGCCGCCGCCAGTGTATCGGCCGACACGCCGAGCAGCTCGATCTTCGACTGGTTGCTGTAGGTGACGAAGCCACGCTCGAACCAGTGGCTCGCGCCGTCGACCTCGGTGAGCGCGCGCGCGATCGCCCCGCCGGTGCACGATTCGGCAGTGGCCACCATCCAGCCACGGGCGCGCAACGCGCGGCCCAGCGCGACGGCTTCATCGATCACCTCGGGCAGGCGATCGGCGTCATCGGTCATGGCACGCCCCTTCCCTCTCCGGCGGCGCGTTCAACGCTGCCACAGGGCCACCAGCAGCAGCGTGTAGAACGCCGCGAGCAGGTCGTCGAACATCACGCCGAAGCCGTTCTTCAGCTTCGCGTCGAAATGGCGGATCGGCGGCGGCTTGACGATGTCGAAGAACCGGAACAGCACGAACGCGGCAGACTGCGCGGCTGCGCCTGCCGGCACGAACAGCAGCACCAGCCAGAACGCGACGATCTCGTCCCAGACGATCGAGCGGTGATCGGGGACACCCAGGTCGCGTGCGGTCCTGCCGCAGGCCCAGACGCCGATCGCAGCACCGGCCGCGATGAGTACCGCCCAGACAGCCGGCCCGAGCCAGCGCTCGAGCACGACGAAGGCGAGCCAGGCCCACAGCGTGCCCACGGTACCCGGCGCCCAGGGCGACAGACCGCTGCCGAAGCCGAACGCGATCAGCCGCGACAGGCGCTGGCGCATGAAGCGCGAGTCGGCGCGCACCGGCGCCAGCGCGCGCTCAGGCGAAGTGGTTGAAACCATGCGCGTCGACGGTGAGCGGCCGGCCGCGGGCATCGTGAAACCGCAGTCCCTCGCCGGCCACGATGCGGCCGATGCGCGTGAGCGGCAATCCGAGGCGGCGCCCGATCGCCTCGATCGCGCTGCGGTTCTCGGCGGCGGCGCTGAACAGCAGCTCGTAGTCGTCGCCGCCGGCCAGCGCGAGGCGGCGACGCAGCGGCGCGGGAAGGCCGTCCAGGCTCGGATCGACCGGCACTGCGCTCCAGTCGACCTCGGCCCCGGCGCGCGAGCGGTCGAGAATGTGACCGAGATCGCCGATCAGCCCGTCGGAGAGATCGATCGCGGCGCGCGCAACGTGGCGCAGCGACAGGCCCAGCGCCACGCGCGGCTCGGGTCGCTCGAGCCGCAGGCGGGCCGGATCGCCGGGCGGCCTTGGCCTGCCTTCACTGTGCGCGTGCACCGCCAACGCCGCTGCGCCGAGCGTGCCCGACACCCAGAGATCGTCGTCGGGCTGCGCCGCGTCGCGCCGCAGCGCGGCCTCGGGCGGCACCTCGCCGAAGACGGTGATGCAGATCGTGGCCGGGCCGCGCGTGGTGTCGCCACCGACCAGCTCGCAACCGTGGCGATCGGCGATCGCGAACAGGCCCGCGCAGAAGCCCCCGACCCACGCCTCGTCGACCTGCGGCACGGCCAGCGCCAGCGTGAACGCGCGCGGGCGCGCCCCCATCGCGGCGAGGTCGGACAGGTTGACCGCGAGCGCCCTGTGGCCGACCGTCTCCGGGTCGTCGGTGGCGACGAAGTGCCGGCCCTCGAGGAGCATGTCGGTGGACACCGCGGTGACGCAGTGCGGCTGCACGGGTGCAAGCAGCGCGCAGTCGTCGCCGACGCCGAGAATCGCATCGCGTGCGGGGCCCCGGTCGAAAAACCGTGCGATCAGTTCGAATTCGCCGAGCGACATGGCGCGGGGCCGGTGACGCCGCGGTTCAGCCGCGCACGGCGGCTTCGTGCGGGCGCAGCCGAGCGGCGACCCGGTCGAGCACGCCGTTCACGTACTTGTAGCCATCGGTGCCGCCGTAGGTCTTGGCCAGTTCGACCGCCTCGTTGATCACGACTCGCCACGGGATCTCGGGCATGCGCGACAACTCGAACGCCGCGAGCATCAGCACGCCGTGCTCGACCGGGCTCAGCTCGGAGACCTTGCGATCGAGGTTCGGAGCGATCAGCGCGTCGAGTTCGACCGCCCCCCGGATGGCGCCATGCAGCAGCGCCTCGAAGTGCTCGGAATCAGCCTTCTCGAAGCCCGGCGTTTCCGTGAGGTGCGCCTGGATCGCGCCGGAATCCTCGTGCGACATCAGCCATTGGTACAGGCCCTGGAGCGCGAGTTCGCGCGCGCGGCGCCGCGCGCTCTTGGCCGGCGTGCCCCGCCCCTTGCCGGCTCCCGACATCAGTGACGCGCCCTTCGCCTCTGACGACGACCCGGGGCGCGGCGCTCCCCGGCGGCCTCGTCGTCGTCGTCGTCGTCGTCGTCGTCATCGTCATCGTCGTCGTCGTCATCGTCGTCGTCATCGTCGTCGTCGTCGTAATCGTCCTCGTCCTCGCCGGCCAGGCCGGACAGCGACGACAACAGGTTGGCCATCTCGACGGCGACGCGCGCCGCTTCGGCGCCCTTCTCGGCCGCGCGCATCGACGCCTGCTCGTCGGTTTCGGTGGTGAGCACCGCATTGGCCACCGGCAGGTTGAAGTCGAGCGCCACCCGCGCGACGCCGGCTGCGCTCTCGTTGGAGACCACCTCGAAGTGATAGGTCTCGCCGCGCACCACGGCACCCAACGCGATCAGCGCGTCGAATTCTCCCGATGCGGCAAGTTGTTGCAGCACCAGCGGGATCTCGAGCGAACCGGGCACGGTGCAGACGAATACGTCCTCGGCCTCGACGCCGAGCTCGATCAGTTCGGCCAGGCACGCGTCGCGCAGGGCCTCGCAGATGACCTGGTTGAACCGCGCCTGAACCACGCCGATGCGCAGGCCGCTGCCGTCCAGGTCGGACTGGAACACTTCGATTTCCATGCGTTACTCCTGGTTGCCCGGTTCGAAGCCGGCGACTTCGAGGTCGAAGCCGGTCATGCTGGGCATCTTGCGCGGTTGCGAGAGCAGCCGCATGCGCCCGACGCCGAGATCCTTGAGGATCTGCGCACCGATGCCGTAGGTACGCAGGTCGAGCTTGCCGGTGCGTCGCCGCACGTTCGCGCGCGCCTCGCCGTCGCCCGCCAGCTGCAGCTGCGCGAACAGCGCCTCGGCAGGCTGCGCGCAGTTGAGCAGCACCGCCACTCCGCAGGGCTCGGCCGCGATCGCCGCCATCGCGCGCTCGAGCGGCCACGAGTGGGTGGACGCATCGACCTCGAGCAGGTCGAGCACCGTCAGCGGCTCGTGCACCCGCACCAGCGTCTCGCGCTGCGGGTCGATCTCGCCGTGTACCAGCGCCAGGTGCGGAGAGGCGGCGGCGGTGTCGCGATAGGCGATCAGCCGGAAGTCACCCCAGCGGGTGCGAATCGGGCGTTCGGAGAGCCGCTCGATCAGGCTTTCGTGGGCGCTGCGGTACTGGATCAGGTCGGCGATCGCGCCGATCTTCAGGTTGTGCCGTGCGGCGAACTCGATCAGGTCGGGCAGCCGCGCCATCGTGCCGTCGTCTTTCAGGATCTCGCAGATGACCGAGGCTGGCGCCAGGCCCGCCAGCCGCGCGAGGTCGCACCCCGCCTCGGTGTGGCCGGCGCGCATCAGCACGCCGCCTCGCTGGGCCATCAGCGGAAAGATGTGTCCGGGCTGGACCAGGTCGTCGGGCCTGGCGTTGCGCGCCACCGCCGCCTGCACGGTGCGCGCGCGGTCGGCTGCCGAGATGCCGGTGGACACCCCTTCGGCGGCCTCGATCGACACGGTGAAGTTCGTGCCGTGGCGGGTGCCGTTGTTGACCACCATCAACGGCAGTTCGAGCTGGCGGCAGCGCTCTTCGGTGAGCGTGAGGCAGATCAGGCCGCGGCCGTAGCGAGCCATGAAGTTGATCGCTTCCGGGGTGACGAAGTCGGCGGCGAGAACCAGGTCGCCCTCGTTCTCGCGATCTTCCTCGTCGACCAGGATGACCATCCGGCCGGCGGCGAGCTCGGCAATGATTTCCGGGGTGCTCGACAGTGTCATCCGGCCATTTTACGCTGGGCGGGCGGCCCTCGCCGCCGGGCGGCGGCCGGCCGGAGCGTGCGCGGCGCGATACTGCGCAAGTGATGAATCCGCAAGACCTGCAGAGCTACCGCCGCATCGAGGGGCGCAACGAGGCGCGCGCCGCGTTCGACGGCATCGTCTCGCGCGCGCAGCGCTCGCTGCGCATTGCCGACGATCGCGGCGAGTTCTACGGCTTCGATCGCAAGATCTTCGCCGATGCGCTCGAGGCGCTGCTCGGGCGCGGCCGCGACACCACGGTCGAGATCGTGCTGCACGACGCCGGCTTCGTCGAGCGCTCATGCCCGCGCGTGGTCGCGCTGTTGCGCCGGCACTGGCCGCGGCTGCGCGTGCTGCGCAGCGAGGAGTCGGCACGCGAATATCCGCGCGGCTTCGTGCTGGTGGATGACCGGGTGGTGCTGCGTCGCCCGCACCACGAGGGCGCGCTCACCCTGGTCGACTTCGACGAGGAGGCCGTGGCCCAGGCGCGCGGGCTGCTCGACGAGCTGGTCGCCGGCGCGACGGTCGCGATCGGTGCGAGCACGACGGGGCTTTAGGCCCCAGTGTGCCTGTCGCGCTAGGGATGCGCAGCGGCCGCGATGACGCCCGGCGGCGCACCGAGCATCCGCTCCACGTAGCGTGCGATCAGGTCGACTTCGAGGTTGACCCGATCGCCCGCTTTCAGCGCCTTCAGCGTGGTGACCGCGATCGTGTGCGGAATCAGGTTGATCTCGAACTCCGCACCGTCTGCCACGTCGCTCACGCGATTCACCGTGAGGCTGACGCCGTTGACGGTGACCGAGCCCTTGTAGGCGAAGAACTTCGCGAGTTCCGCGGGCGCGCGCAGCACCAGCCGCCACGATTCGCCGACCGGCTCGAACGCGACCACCTGACCGAGCCCGTCGACGTGACCCGACACCAGGTGGCCGCCGATGCGATCGTCGAGCCGCATCGCCTTCTCGAGGTTGACCTCGCCGACCCGGTCGAGCCCGCTGGTCTTCGACAGGCTTTCCTTCGAGACCTCGACCACGAAGCGCCCGTTGTCGATGCCGATGGCGGTCATGCAGGCGCCCTGGATCGCGATCGAATCGCCGGGCGTCACGTCGGACAGATCGAGCCCACCCGCGTCGATCGTCAGTCGTACGCCGGCATCCATGCCCAGCGGCTCGACACGCTCGATGCGGCCCACCGCCGCGACGATTCCGGTGAACATGCTTCAGATCCTTTCTGGAAACCGTGCCAGCAGCCGCAGGTCGTCGCCCACTCGATCGACCGACTGCCACCGGAGAACGGGGCGCTCGTCGAGCGACCCCGGAGGAGCCAGGTCGGCGAGCCCGATCGCGTTGCCGAGCAGGGTCGGCGCCATGTAGACCAGCAGTTCGTCGACGCAGTCTTCACGCAGCAACGACCCGTTCAGCCGGTGGCCCGCCTCGACGTGCAGCTCGTTGACGCCGCGGCGCGCCAGCTCGCCCAGCAGCGCCCGCAGGTCGACCTTGCCGCGCGCATGCGGCAGCGAGATGACCTCGCAGCCCTGCTCTTCGAGCTGCGCGGTTCTGGACACACGCTGCGACACATCGATCGCGCACACCACCAGCGTACTGCCGCCGGCGAGTATGCGCGCGCCCGGATCGACCTCGAAGCGCGAATCGAGCAGCACCCGCAGCGGCTGCCGAGACGCCTGCACGTGGCGCACGGTGAGCTGCGGGTCGTCGTCGCGCACCGTGCCGATGCCGGTGAGAATCGCGCAGGCACGGGCGCGCCACGCGTGCCCGTCGGCGCGTGCAGCCTCGCCGGTGATCCACTGGCTGCGCCCGCCGGGCAGTGCCGTGCGGCCGTCCAGGCTCACGGCGACCTTCAGCCGCACCCAGGGCCGGTTGCGCACCATCCGCGAAACGAAGCCGATGTTCAGCTCGCGCGCCTGCTGCCGCAGCAGCCCGCAGCGCACGTCGATGCCTGCGGCCCGCAGCCGCTGCAGTCCTTCGCCGTTGACCGACGGACTCGGGTCTTCCATCGCGGCGACCACCCGGGCGACCCGGGCCTCGATCAGCGCGTCCACGCACGGCGGCGTGCGTCCGTGATGATTGCACGGCTCGAGCGTCACGTAGACGGTGGCGCCGCGGGCACGCGCGCCGGCCTGCGCCAGTGCCAGCACCTCCGCGTGCGGCTCGCCCGCGCGCCGGTGCCAGCCCTCGCCGACGATCGCGTTGTCGCGCACCACCACGCAGCCCACGCGCGGATTGGGGGTGGCGGTGGCCAGACCGAGCGCGGCAAGCTGCAGCGCCCGTTGCATGAAGTCGTGGTCGGCCGGCGTGAACATGGAGCGCCATTATCGCGCCGAATCGAGACCGCTTCGCGCTACGATCGGCTCCGCGGCAACAGGCCCCGCAGGCATGCCCCGATACGCGAAGGAGACGAATTGACCGACTCGACCACGGCCGCGCGCCCCGGCGGCCAGATCCTCGCCGACACGCTGGCGCTGCAGGGAGTGAACACGGTGTTCGGCGTGCCGGGCGAGAGCTACCTGGCGGTGCTCGACGGGCTGTACCGTCATCGCGCGGGCATCCGTTTCGTCACCTGCCGCCAGGAGGGCGGCGCGGCGTTCATGGCCGACGCCTACGCCAAGCTCACCGGCAAGCCCGGCGTCGTAATGGTCACGCGCGGACCGGGGGCGACCAACGCATCGGTGGGCGTGCACGCGGCTTTCCAGGACTCGGTACCGATGGTGGTCTTCGTCGGCCAGGTGGGCACCGATTTCATCGATCGGGAGGCGTTCCAGGAGATCGACTACCGGCGCATGTTCGGCCAGATGACCAAGTGGGTTGCGCAGGTCGACCGCGCCGATCGCCTGCCCGAGTACGTCGCGCGCGCCTTCCAGGTCGCCAGCAGCGGACGGATGGGGCCGGTGGTGCTCGCATTGCCCGAGGACGTGCTGGTGCAGCAGGCCACGGTGGCCGACGCGGCCTGCCACCGGCCGGTGCGCGCCAGCCCGGGCGCCGCGCAGATCGAGGCGCTCGCCACGCTGCTCGCACGCGCACGGCGGCCCTTCGTGATGCTCGGCGGCACCGGCTGGACGCGCGAGGCCTGCGACGATCTGCGCACCTTCGCCGAAGCCAATCGGCTGCCGGTGGCCTGCGCGTTCCGCTGTCAGGATCTCTTCGACAACCGCCACCCGAACTACGTGGGCGACGTGGGCATCGGCGTGAATCCGAAGCTCGCGGCGCGCCTGAAGGCAGCCGATCTCGTGCTCGCGATCGGCCCGCGCCTGGGCGAGATGACCACGTCGGCCTACACGCTGCTCGAGGCACCGCACCCGAAGCAGTCGCTGGTGCACGTGCATGCCGGCATCGAGGAACTCGGCCGCGTCTACCAGGCCGACCTGATGATCGCCTCGGGCATGCCCGAAATCGCTGCGGCGCTGCGCGCGGTGAAGGTCGACTCGTCGGCCTGGGCCGACACGCCGGCACAGGCGCGCGCCGAATACGAAGCCTGGCAGGACGAACCCGCGATCTACCAACGGGGTTGCACGCCGGCACTGAACCTGTGGCAGGTGGTGCAGACGCTGAAGCGCCTGCTCCCCGCCGACGCGATTCTCACCAACGGCGCTGGCAACTTCGCTACCTGGGCCAACCGCTTCTGGCCCTACGCCGGGCTGCGCACGCTGCTGTCGACCACCTCGGGCTCGATGGGCTACGGCGTACCCGCCGCGGTTTCGGCGGCGATCGTGCAGCCGCAACGCACCGTGGTGTGCTTCGCCGGCGACGGCGACTTCCTGATGAACGGACAGGAACTCGCCACGGCAGCCCAGCACGGCGCCGCGCCCGTGGTGATCGTGTTCGACAACGGCATGTACGGAACGATCCGCATGCACCAGGAGCGCGAGTATCCGTCGCGGGTGCTGGGCACCGAACTGGCCAACCCCGACTTCGCGAAATACGGCGAGGCTTTCGGCGGCTTCGGCGCGCGCGTCGAGCGTACTGCCGAGTTCGAGCCAGCCATGCGCGCGGCGCTCGAACACGCACGCACGAACCGCCGACCGGCCGTGGTGCACCTGAAGGTCGACCCGCAGGCGATCACGCCCAACGCGACGCTCGACGCGATCCGCGCCTCCACAGCGAAGCGGTAGACGCGCGCTTCGCAGCTTCGTTCGGTTTCGGGTTTGGCGGGGGCCACGGGGCCAGCCCGTAGCGCGCGGGAGCGTGGCCGCTCGGCCGCCGAGCGGATGCTGCGGCCCCGCTTCGCGGGGCTTCCCTCGCCTACCTCGCAAATCGGCACCCGCGTCGTACGCGCTGCGCGCGGACGAGCGGGTCCCGCCGATTTGCTTTCGGTAGCGCTCGGCTTGCATATGCTCGGCGGCCGAGCGGCCACGCTCCCGCGCGCTACGGGCTGGCCCCGTGGCCCCCGCCAAACCCGAAACCGAACGAAGCTTCGACATGCTCCATGGCCGGCCCGCCATGACCTGAGCCTCGGCGTCGAGGCGCTGGCTCGATCCGCGACTGGCAGCTTCCCCAGCCACACCCCGAGTCCCGACTTCCGAGTCCCTGTGCGGGCGCCATTGGCGTGCGCTGGGGGGCGGCGCGCCAACGGCCCGGGCGGCGCGGGGCCCGTACGGCGGGCGCTCGGAGCGCTGCGCGGGGCCGTGCGCGGTGCGCCCGGGCCTGTGCAAGCCGAGCGCTTCCGAAAGCAATTCCGCGGGACTCGCTCGTCCGCGCGCAGCGCGTACGACGCGGGTGCGGAATTGCGAGGAAGGCGAGGGAAGCCCCCGCGAAGCGGGGGCCGCAGCGCCGGCCCGGGCGCACCGCGCACGGCCCCGCGCAGCGCTCCGAGCGCCCGCCGTACGGGCCCCGCGCCGCCCGGGCCGTTGGCGCGCCGCCCCCCCAGCGCACGCCAATGGCGCCCGCACAGGGACGGCCCACGCCTTCAGCGGGTCGTGCGCCGCTTGCGCGCCTGCACCTCGAGGATCACGTCGGCGAATTCGTCGACGTCCTCGAAGCTGCGGTACACCGACGCGAAGCGCACGTAGGCCACCTTGTCCAGCTTCTTCAGTTCGCGCATCACCAGCTCTCCGATGCGCTCGCTCGGCACCTCGCGCAACCCCAGCGTGAGCAGCTTGTCCTCGATCCGGTGAATCGCCGCGTCGACTGCCTCGGCGCTCACCGGGCGCTTGCGCAGCGCCAGTGCCATCGATGCGCGCATCTTGCGGCGATCGAACTCGGCGCGCACGCCGTTTTTCTTGACCACCGCCGGCAGTGCCAGCTCGACGCGCTCGTAGGTCGTGAAACGCTTGTCGCAGTTCAGGCAGCGCCGGCGCCGCCGGGTGCTCGCGCCGTCGTCGGACTCGCGGGTCTCGATGACCTGGGTGTCGGGATGGTCGCAGAACGGGCAGCGCATGGGCGAAGGTTACCGGAAGGCCGCATCCGGTCGGCCAATGTCCGACTGACCGATTGACGATCACGGCCTCATGCGTCTGCTTCTCGACACGCACGTGGCGCTCTGGGCGATCACCGACGATCGGCGCCTGCCACGAGCGGCCCGCGCCCTCATCGCATCGAGCGAGAACTCGATCCACGTCAGCGCAGTGACGGTCTGGGAGATCGCCCTCGAGCATGCGCGCTATCCGGCCGGCATGCCGGTCAGCGGGGGCGATGCACTGCGCTGGTTTCGCGAATCGGGCTACCCGATGCTCGACGTCACGCCCGACCATGCCGCACACCTCGAGTCGTTGCCGCGGCTGCACGCGGCTCCGTTCGACCGGATGCTGGTGGCCCAGGCGCTGGTCGAACCACTGCGCCTGATGACCCGAGACGCCGATGTCGCGCGCTACGGCGAGATGATCATGCTGATCTGAGCATGCGGGCGCACCTGCGCGCCTGCCGCCCGGACAATCAACCGTAGACCGGGAACTTCGCGGTCAGTTGCCCGACCTTCTCGCGCACCGTCGCCAGTTTCGCGGCATCGCCCGGATGGTCGAGGATGTCGGCGATCAGGTGGCCGACCAGGCGCGCTTCCTCGTCGCCGAACCCGCGGGTGGTCATCGCCGGCGTGCCCAGCCGGATGCCGCTGGTGACCATCGGTTTTTCCGGGTCGTTGGGAATCGCGTTCTTGTTGCAGGTGATGTGCGCTTCGCCGAGCAGCCGCTCGGCTTCCTTGCCGGTGATTCTCTTGGCGCGCAGGTCGACCAGCATCAGGTGCGATTCGGTGCGGCCCGAGACGATGCGCATGCCGCGCTCGATCAGCGTCTGCGCGAGCACCTGCGCATTGGCCACCACCTGCTGCTGGTAGACGCGGAAGGCCGGCTGCAGTGCCTCGTGGAAAGCAACCGCCTTGGCCGCGATCACGTGCATCAGCGGCCCGCCCTGCAGCCCGGGGAAGATCGCCGAGTTGATCGCCTTCTCGTGCCGCTCGGGCATCAGGATGAAGCCGCCGCGCGGGCCACGCATGCTCTTGTGCGTGGTGGACGTGATCACGTCGGCGTGCGGCACCGGATTCGGATACACACCGCCGGCGATCAGCCCCGCATAGTGCGCCATGTCGACCATCAGCAGCGCACCGGTGTCCTTCGCCACTCTCGCGAAGCGCTCCCAGTCGATGCGCAGGCTGTACGCGGAAGCGCCGGCGATGATCAGCTTCGGCTTGTGCTCGTGCGCCTTGCGCTCCATCGCGTCGTAGTCGATCTCCTCGGCCTCGTTCAGGCCATACGAGACGACGTTGAACCATTTGCCCGAGATGTTCAGCGCCATGCCGTGGGTGAGGTGGCCGCCCTCGGCCAGGCTCATGCCCATGATGGTGTCGCCCGGCTCCAGGAACGCGAGGAACACCGCTTCGTTGGCCTGTGCGCCCGAGTGCGGCTGCACGTTGGCGCAGTCGGCGCCGAACAACCGCCGGAGCCTCTCGATCGCCAGCGACTCGGCCACGTCGACGTATTCGCAGCCGCCGTAATAGCGCTTGCCCGGATACCCTTCGGCGTACTTGTTCGTGAGCTGGCTGCCCTGCGCGGCCATCACCGCCGGGCTGGCGTAGTTCTCGGAAGCGATCAGCTCGATGTGGGCTTCCTGGCGCTGGTTTTCCAGCCGGATCGCGTTCCAGAGCTCGGGGTCGGTCAGCGAGATGCCGTGGTTGCGGTCGAACATGTAGGTCACCTGGTGGCGCCGGTGTCGCGCGGCACCCGCGATTCTAAAGGATCGGGTCGGCGCCGCGCCCCGACCTCGTCGAGCGGCGCTTGCGGCGCAGCCGCGAGGTGCGCGACATCGGCCCAGGCGACCAGGCTGAACGCACTGCCGTCCCAGCGGATGCGGTTCAGGCTGGCGTTGAGCAGGTCGTGGCCGCGCGGTGCCTCCAGCGGCATGCCGGTGGCGATCCGGTAGACGATGTCGAGCACGCCGCCATGCGTGACCGCGACCACGGTCTGTCCGCGATGCGCTCGCGCCAGTTCGGACAGTGCCGCGGCCACGCGCGCGTGAAACGCGCGCAGCGACTCCCCGCCGCCGGGCAGCACGAAATCGGGTTCGCGCTGCCGCCAGCGCCGCCAGGCTTCGGCCTGGTGTCGTTCGAGCTCCTCGTGGGTGCGGCCCTCGAAGCTGCCGTAGTGCCGCTCGCGCAGGCGCGGCTCGATGCGCACCGGCAGCCCGCGCACGGCAGCGATCGGCTCGGCGGTCTGCCGGGCCCGCGACAGGTCGCTCGTGTAGACCGCGTCGACCTGCCATGCCGCCAGTCGCCGGCCGGTGAGCGCCGCCTGCGCCAGCCCTTCCTCGTCGAGTTCGATGTCGGTCTGCCCCTGGAAGCGCCGCTCGCGGTTCCAGCCGGTGACGCCGTGCCGGATCAGCACCAGGTCGGTGTGACCGCGCGGCGGCGCCCCCGGGGTCGGCAGGCTCGGGCTCATCCCGGCGCGAGCCGCGGATTCAGCGTGTAGGTGCCGGTGATCGAGGCCTCGCCGAGCCGGTGGTGCGCAATCACCTTGCGCGCGTCTGCGCCGCTGAAGCGGCCCATCAGCGGCACGTGCTCGACGTCGAGCGCGTAGACGGTGAAGAGGTAGCGATGCACGATCGAATCGTTCCAGGGCGGGCATGGGCCGTCGTAGCCGTAATAGTCGCCGGCCATGTCGTGGTCACCGGCGAACCAGCCGGTGTAGTCGTTGATGCCCTGGCGCGCACCGTGGCGGGTGGCCGGTCCCATCTTGCCCTTGGGCGTGACCTTGTCGGAAAACTCGCCGGCGGCGATCGCATCGAGGCTCGCCGGCAGGTCGACCAGCACCCAATGGAAGAAATCGACGCGCTTCAGCGTGGACGGAATCTCGCGCCCTTCCTGGTTCACGTCATCGCCGCGGCTGGGCACGTCGGGGTCGTGGCAGACGATCGCGAACGAGCGCGTACCCACCGGCGCTCCCGACCACGAGAGCTGCGGATTGCGGTTCGACGACAGCGTCACGCGCGACTTCGGATCGATTCGGCAGAACGCGAATTCGGCCGGGATCGGCTGGCCGTCTGCGAAGGACTCACTGAAGATCTTCATCGTTCGATTCTCCCTGGCCGCCCGGTCGTGCGGCCCGCACCCGAACCATACCGCGTGCCGGCGATTCCTGGCACCCCGGGGCGCCCGATCAGGCCGCCGGCTCGAGCCTCACCCGCGCGAACCGGCGCTTGCCCACCTGCACGACGTAAGTGCCCGCGGGCAGCTTCAGCGCCTTGTCGGCGATGCGCTCGCCGTCGACGCGCACGCCGCCCTGGTCGATGTTGCGGTTGGCCTCGGTGGTCGAGGGCGCCAGTTGCGCCTGCTTGAGCAGCTGCGCGATCGGCATCGGCGCCCCGCGCAGCACCACTTCGGGCATCTCCCCGGGCAGCGCGCCGTGGCGAAACCGCGCTTCGAATCCGGCGAGCGCCGCCTCGGCGGCGGCGCGCGAGTGGAAGCGCTCGACGATCTCCTGCGCCAGCATCACCTTCGCGTCGCGCGGATTGCGCCCGGCAGCGCACTGCTCGCGCAGCTGCGCGATCTCGGCCAGCGAGCGGAACGACAGCAACTCGTAATAGCGCCACATCAGTTCGTCGGAGATCGACATCAGCTTGCCGAACATCTCCCCGGGCGCCTCCGTGATGCCGACGTAGTTGTTCTTCGACTTCGACATCTTCTCGACGCCGTCGAGCCCTTCGAGCAACGGCATCGTCAGGATGCACTGCGGCTCCTGCCCGTATTCGCGCTGAAGCTCGCGGCCCACCAGCAGGTTGAACTTCTGGTCGGTGCCGCCCAGTTCGATGTCGGACTTCAGCGCCACCGAGTCGTAGCCCTGCATCAGCGGATAGAGCAGTTCGTGCACCGAAATCGGCTGGCCCGCGCGGAAGCGCCGGGTGAAGTCGTCGCGCTCCATCATCCGCGCGAGCGTGTAGCGGGCGGCAAGCTGGATCATTCCCCGGGCACCCAGCGGATCGGACCACTCGGAGTTGTAGCGGATCTCGGTGCGCTCGCGATCGAGCACCAGGCTCGCCTGGTCGAAATAGGTCTGCGCGTTCTGCTCGATCTGCTCGCGGGTGAGCGGTGGGCGCGTGGTATTGCGCCCGGACGGGTCGCCGATCATCGCGGTGAAGTCGCCGATCAGGAAGATCACCCGGTGGCCGAGATCCTGCAGCTGACGCATCTTGTTCAGCACCACCGTGTGCCCCAGGTGCAGGTCGGGAGCGGTGGGATCGAGGCCCAGCTTGATGCGCAGCGGGCTGCCGGTGGCCTCGCTGCGGGCGAGCTTGGCCAGCCATTCGGACTCGATCAGCAGTTCGTCGCAGCCGCGCAGACTGACGGCGAGCGCCTCCCGGGCCCGATCGGTCACCGGCCAGGCCGCACCCCCGGGGGACACCGGAACCGGACCGGCCGCCGGAGCCGCCGGAGCCGGCCCGATCGGATTTTTTGCGCCGTTCATCGTCATTTCGTGACTGGTTTCCTCGAATCATCCGGTAGAATCGGCCGGTGTCCCCCCGACCGGCCGGGTGGCGTCTCCGGCGCCACCGCAGGCACCGGGCCGAAGGGGCAGATTCTAGCCGAGGGTTCGTACGGCCCCGGCGACGCAGCCGTACCCGAGAATCGCACGAACCCGTCAGCCCGATGAGTCCGCCTGCCCTGCCCGGTTTTCCGAAAGTGGCGACTGCGGTCGCTGTCACGCTCACCCTGGTCGCGGTCACCGCTTTCGGCACGGCGCCGTTGCGCGAGGTCGAACTGCCCCCGGTGCAGACCATCGTGGAGAAAGTGGCGATCGCTGCCACGCTGCAGCCGGCCGAGGAAGCTGGCGGGCCGCTGCAGCACTACGCCCGCTCCGAGCGCATCCGGCGCGGCGACACGCTGGCCTCGCTGCTCGACCGGCTCGGCGCCACCGACATCGAGTTCCAGAAGTTCGTCGCGGCCGACCGCCAGGCACGCAAGCTGATGCAGCTGCAGGCCGGGCGCACCGTCAATGCGCTCATCGACGAAGCCGGGCGCGTGCAGTCGCTCCAGTACCGCTATGCCAGTCTCGACAGCGAGTCGGACGAACCGGCGCAACCCACCGGCCGGGTCAGCATCCGCCGGGCCGACGGGGGCTTCGCCGCCAGCGACGAGCCGATCGCGCTCGAGCGCCAGGTCGAGGTGGCGGTTGCCGAAGTCCGTACCTCGCTGTTCGCGGCAATCGACGGGGCCGGCATCCCCGAGGCGGTCGCCACCCGGATCGCCGACATCCTCGACGGCGAAGTCGACTTCAGCCGCGACCTGCGCCGCGGCGACCTGCTGCGCGTGGTCTACGAAGTGATCCGCGAAGCCGACAGCCTCGACCGGCCGACGATCGGGCGCATCCTCGCGCTCGAATTCACGATCAACGGCACACGCCACGAAGCGGTCTGGTTCGACCGCGAGGGTTCCGAGCAGGGCGAATACTTCACCTTCGACGGCCGCAGCCTGCGCAAGGCCTTCCTTCAGCACCCGGTCGAATTCAGCCGCGTCTCTTCGGGCTTCACCAACGCCCGCATGCATCCGATCCTCAACTACGTCCGCGAGCACAAGGGGGTCGATTTCGCCGCTCCCACCGGCACCAAGGTGCGCAGCTCGGGCGACGGCATCATCGAGTTTGTCGGCCAGCAGCGCGGCTACGGCAATCTCGTCGAGATCCGCCACCGCAACGGCATCTCGACGCTCTACGCGCACCTGAGCGGCTTCGCCCACGGGCTGTCGAAGGGCGCGAGAGTGGCGCAGGGGGCGGTGATCGGCTACGTCGGCAGTACCGGCTGGGCCACCGGCCCGCACCTGCACTACGAGTTCAAGGTGAACGGCCACCACGTCAACCCGCTGTCGGTAGTGCTGCCGCCGGCAGCTCCGCTCGACGCGGTCGAGCGCGCACACTTCGTGGCACGCACCGCCGGCCTGCGCGTTCGCCTGGCCCAGACCGACAGCGTCGTCCGTCTCGCCAGCTTCGAGTAGGCGCCGCTCCGGGGCGCCCAACGCCGTGCGCCGCTTCATCGGCCTGATGTCGGGCACCAGCATCGACGCGGTCGACGGCGCACTGGTCGAGATCGGCGGCGACCGGCCCGGTGCGTTGCGCACCAGCGCCTTTGTCAGCCGTCCGATTCCCGCTTCCCTTCGCCACGAACTCGAAGCCCTGCAGGTGCCGGGCGCCGACGAACTGGCGCGCGCCGCGCTGGCGGGCAACGCGCTCGCCGACCTCTGCGCCGGCGTCGTCGCCGACCTGCTGGCCAGCGCAGGCTGCCCGGCCGATTCGGTCACTGCGATCGGCGCGCACGGGCAGACGGTGCGCCACCGCCCGGACCTCGGCTACACGATCCAGCTGCTGCAACCGGCGCGGCTTGCCGAGGCATGCGGCATCGCGGTGGTCTGCGACCTGCGGTCCGCCGACATCGCGGCAGGAGGCCAGGGTGCGCCGCTGGCGCCGGCCTTTCACGCCGAGGCGTTCCGCGACGCCGCCGAACGCAGGGCCGTGGTCAATCTCGGGGGCATCGCGAACATCAGCGTGCTCCCGCCGCTCGGCTCGCCCGAGCCGGTCAGCGGCTACGACACCGGCCCGGCCAACACGCTGCTCGACGGCTGGTGCCGCCGCCACACCGGCGCCGACTTCGACCGCGACGGCGAATGGGCGCGCGGCGGAACAGTCGATGCCGCACTGCTCGCCGCGTGGCTGACCGAGCCCTACTTCGCGATGGCTCCGCCAAAGAGCACGGGCCGCGACCTGTTCGACGCAGGCTGGATCGAGCGCTCATTGACGAGCGGGTACGAGCCGCGCAACGTGCAGACCACGCTGGTCGAACTCACTGCGGTCACGGTCGGGCGAGCCTGCCGGGAATCAGGCGCCGAACGGGTGTTCGTCTGCGGCGGCGGCGTACGCAACGGCTTCCTGATGGAGCGACTCGCCGCGAATGCGGCCCCGGCTCAGGTGACTACGACGCAGGCGCTCGGAGTCGATCCGCGGGCGGTGGAAGCGGCCGCGTTCGCCTGGCTCGCGTCGAGGCGCGTCGACCGCAAGGCCGGCAACCTCGCGTCGGTGACCGGTGCACGGGGGCCGCGGGTGCTCGGCCTGCTCGGCGAGCCGCGGCCACGAAACCAGGGGGGCGGGAGGCTCTGACCGCTCCGATCAGGAGAAGGACGAGCCGCAACCGCAGGTGCTGCTGGCGTTCGGGTTCTTGATCACGAACTGTGCGCCCTGCAGGTCTTCCTTGTAGTCGATTTCGGCACCCACCAGGTACTGGAAACTCATTGCGTCGATCAGCAGCGTGACGCCGTCCTTTTCCATCACGGTGTCGTCTTCGTTCGTTTCCTCGTCGAAGGTGAAACCGTACTGGAAGCCCGAACAGCCTCCGCCCTGCACGAACACGCGCAGCTTCAGGGCCGGGTTGCCCTCTTCGTCGATCAGTTCCTTGACCTTCGCGGCCGCGCTTTCGGTGAACAGCAGCGGTGCGGGCATTTCGGCGACAGCACTCATCGATAACCTCCAAATGACCTTGCATTCTAGGATGCCGCCAAAGACCGCGCCAGTGTCGGGGCAAATCTGGGGCGAATCCCGCACCGTGGCCGGCACGCCTGCGCGCACCACGAACCACAGCGCCTACTCGTTGCTGCCCGCCGGCTCCGGGCGCAGGCGGTCCTGCCCGAGGTGCGCGAGCGCCCCGTCGAGGATCGCCCCGTGATGCATCTCGAGCGCCCGATAGCGGATCTCGCCGCTCACCTGCGCCTTCGGCTGCAGTTCGAGCAGTTCGTCGGCCTGCACCGGACCCACGATCGTGCCGTTCACCACGAGATGGGCGGCGCGCACCTGCCCTTCTATGCGTGCATGCTCAGAGAGCACGAGCATGCTCGGCTCGCCCTCCTCGGCGATCACGTTGCCGCACACCTCTCCGTCGATGCGCAGCCCGCCCTTGAAGCGGACGTCGCCGCGGATCGCGGTACCGGCACCGATCAGGCAATCGATCGTGCTGGCACCGGGCTTCTTCCTGCCGAACATCGCGACTCCTCGCTCAGAGAGTGGCGCTTTGTTCGGCGCGCAGCACGCCCCGTTCGAGCACGCGCATCTGCACCGACTTCGGCACCGCACCCTCCGGCACCCTGAAGTGTCCTTCGACGCGCAGCAGGCGCCGGAAGGACAGCTTCATGCGCTCGCGCGCATCGGCGGGCCCATCGTCGGGCAACCTCAGGATCCGGGTGCGCCCATCGCTCACGGTGGTCACCAGCAACTGCAACGATCCGGTGAACAGCCGCTCGGCGCGGCCCGCCTGCACCAGGAGAGCACGATAGCGCATCCGGTTTGGCTCGCCGGCATCGGGTTCGACCTCGAACCGACGAATGGCCACCGGGCCCTGCGCATCGGCAGCCGGCAGCAGGCTTTCCAGATAGGCGAGGTCGGCCTTCAGTTCGGCATTCTCGGCTTCCAGCGCGCGCAGCTGCTGCTCGCGGTGCTGCGCGGCAACCTGGTCGATGCGCAGGCGGCTGTCGCCCGGAAGCGCGTCGGCCAGACGCATCCGCTCGGCGCGCTCGTCGGCGAGCTGCTCGCGCAGGCTGGCCAACTCGGCATCGGCCCGGTCACGCTCGATCGCGGCATCGTCGAACGCCGCGCGCCACAGCCACATGCCGCCCGCAGCGCCGACGGCCGCCGCGAGAGCGAGCGACGCGAGCCGCACCGGCCACGGCACGTGTCTCCGAACGGTCATTCTGGCGGCGCTCACCGAGCGGCGGCGCACGAGCAATCTGTTCTTCATTGCGGGCGAGGCGCTGGCACGAGAACCCCGGCAGCGCGGCCACGGCGGCCCGCAGGCGCGGGGATTTCAGGGTAGCACCGGCACCTGGTCGAGACCGGTACCTTCCGGCAGCCCGAACATGAGGTTCATCGCCTGCACGCCCTGGCCGGAAGCACCCTTGACCAGGTTGTCCTCGACCACCAGCACCATCAGCAGGTTGCTGTCGGGCGGGCGATGCACCGCGATGCGCACCGTATTCGAGGCGCGCACCGAGCGTGTCTCCGGCATCGAGCCGGCAGGCATCACGTCGACGAACGGTTCGCCGACGAAACGCTTCTCGTAGAGCGCCTGCAGGTCGATGCCGCGCCCGGCCGGCGTGAGCCGTGCGTACAGGGTCGAGAAGATGCCGCGCACCATCGGCACCAGGTGCGGCGTGAACACGAGGTGCACCGGCTTGCCGGCGATCGCCTCCAGCCCCTGGCGGATCTCGGGAAGGTGCCGATGCCCGCTCACCGAATAGGCCTTGAAGTTGTCGCCCGCCTCGGCCAGCAAGGTGTGCACCTCGGCCTTGCGGCCCGCACCCGAGGCGCCGGACTTGCAGTCGGCAATCAGGCTGTCGCGTTCGACCAGGTCGCCGCCGGCGGCGGCCACCGCCGCCGGGTCGAGTACCGGCAGGAAGCCCAGTTGCACCGACGTGGGGTAGCAGCCCGGCAGCCCGATCACCCGCGCGTTGCGGATCGCGTCGCGGTTCACCTCGGGCAATCCGTATACCGCCTCGGCGAGGATTTCCGGGCACGCGTGCGGCATCCTGTACCAGCGCTCGAACTCGGCCGTGTCTTTCAGCCGGAAGTCGGCCGCAAGATCGATCACCCTGACGCCGGCGGCGAGCAGTTCGCGCGCCTGCGCCATCGCCACGCCGTGCGGGGTGGCGAAGAACACCACGTCGCAACGGCTGAGCGGCGCTTCGGCCGGATCGGAGAAAGCCAGCGACACGCGCCCGCGCAGCGACGGGAACATCTCGGCCACCGGCATGCCGGCCTCCTTGCGCGACGTGATCGCGACCAGTTCGGCCCGTGGATGCTGCGCCAGCAACCGCAGCAACTCGACCCCGGTGTAACCGGTGCCGCCGACGATTCCGACCTTGATCATGCGCGCGGAACCCGCGCGGATCAGCGCTTCGAGAACTGCTTGCGGCGTCGCGCCTTGTGGAAGCCGACTTTCTTGCGCTCGACCTCGCGCGCATCGCGCGTGACCAGCCCCGCATCGGAGAGCACGGGCTTGAGCGTCGCGTCGTAGTCGATCAGCGCGCGGGTGACGCCGTGGCGCACCGCGCCCGCCTGCCCCGACTCGCCGCCACCGGCGACGTTGACCATGATGTCGAAGCTGCGGATGTTGTCGGTGAGCTCGAGCGGCTGGCGCACGACCATGCGGCCGGTTTCGCGGGCGAAGTAGTCGTCGAGCGGCTTGCCGTTGACGACGAACTTGCCGGTACCGCGCTTGAGGAACACCCGCGCGACCGAGGTCTTGCGCCGGCCGGTGCCGTAGTTGTAGTCGCCGATCATCGCGTCAGACCTCCAGGGCCTTCGGCTGCTGCGCCGAATGCGGGTGCGTGCCCTCGGCATACACCTTCAGTTTCTTGATCATCGCGTAGCCGAGCGGCCCCTTGGGCAGCATGCCCTTGACCGCTTTCTCGAGCGCGCGGCCGGGAAACCGCGCCTGCATCTTGCCGAAGGTGGTTTCGGTAATGCCGCCAGGGTAGCCGCTGTGACGGTAGTACTTCTTGCCTTCGGCCTTGTTGCCGGTGACGCGCATCTTCGCGGCGTTGACCACGACGATGAAGTCGCCGGTGTCGACGTGCGGCGTGAATTCGGGCTTGTGCTTGCCCCGCAGGCGCAAGGCGATCTCGGCGGCCAGTCGACCGAGCACCTTGTCGCTGGCGTCGACCACGAACCAGTCGCGCTGCACCTCGTGCGGCTTGGCGGAAAACGTCTTCATGACTCTCTCTTGGGGAGGGGAGCGCGGAAAGCCTTTGATTGTAGCGGAATCAGCGAAGCCCCGTCAAAGGCCCGTGCGCAGCCAGTACGCGGGAGAACTCGCTCGGGCACCGGTCCGGGCAAGCTGCGGGGCATCCATGGTCTCTCGCCCCGGTTCGGCGAACCCGTCGTGACGAACCAAAAAAGAAGCCCGGACGCGAAGGTCCGGGCTGAATCCACCAAAGGAGGAGGGTGGAGGAGACAAAGCAAAGTATAGCGAACCTGATTGTGCATTGCAAGATGCTGTGCGGCCCGCATTGGGCGAGTGCCCTCCCAACCCTGGCATGACCTGCCGTGCACGATCTGCAAGTACCTGAAATATGGAATGTTTCACGGTAACTACAAGCTGTGGAGCAGCTTGCCCCGGATCTCTGGAAGACCCTCCAACCGATATCGGCGCCGATGCGCTGTTGCGGCGGCGCATCAAGAAGCTGCGCAATGCAGCGCCGCCAGCCCCGGCACTACAATCGCCGGGCAGCGGCAACCAACAGGAGCGGCAATGGAGTGCGCGGTGAAATGGACCGGCCCGGGCGGCATGAGCTTCGTCGCCGAGACCGGCAGCGGGCACGCACTGGTGATGGACGGCGCTCCCGACGTGGGGGGACGCAACCTCGGCCCGCGCCCGATGGAAATGGTGCTGCTGGGCGCGGGTGGCTGCACTGCTTCCGACGTGGTGGTGATCCTCAGCCGCAGTGGCCAGGACGTGCGCGGCTGCGAAGTGCAGCTTCGCGCCGAGCGCGCGGAAGCCGATCCGAAAGTCTTCACCCGCATCCACTTCCACTTCGTGGTGCGCGGACGCGCCCTCAAACCGAACGTGGTCGAGCGGGCGATCAGGCTCTCGCACGACAAGTACTGCTCGGCCTCGATCATGCTCGGCAAGACGGCCGAACTGACGCACGACTGGAAGATCGTCGAGGATTGATCCCTTCATATGTGATGCGCGGTCGTCGTCATCACTTTCGCGGCGGCGCGCATTGCCGCGCGCACGGGCGCCGGCAACTCGGCGCCGCCCAGCCGAAGCGCGTTCTGCGCATGGCGGATCTCGTCGTCTTTCATTGCCACCACGATCGCGCGCGAGCGCAGGTCGGAGGCCGGCAACCGCTCGAGGTGGCCGGCCAGATGAGCTTCCACCTGCCGCTCGGTCTCGGCCATGAAGCCGAGGCTGAGCCGGTCACCGGCCCGGCCGGCGAGCAGGCCGAGCAGCAACGCCCCGCCGTACCACAGCGGATTGAGCACCGACGGCCGCGCGTCGAGTTCACGCAATCGCTCGCGCGTCCAGGCGAGATGGTCGCCCTCCTCGCGCGCCGCCTGCCGGAACTCGCCGGCCAGACGCGGATCAGCGGTGGCTGCGGCCTGGCCCTCGTAGAGGGCCTGCGCGCAGATCTCCCCGACGTGGTTGACCCGCATCAGCGCCCCCGACAGCCGGCGCTCGGCCGGGTCGGCCGGCTCGGCCGGATCACCGCCGGCCACCGGCATCGCGCGTACGGCCGGCGCCACGCCGCTCAGCGTGGCCAGTGCCCGACCGGCCCCGGAAAGCAGCCGATCGACGGAACTGTGGCGACGGAAGTCCTCCGGCATGTGCATCCTCTTCGGCTGCAGCGTGAGGAATCGGCCATGCAGCGTGCGCCGCTCTGGAAGACCCGCTGGCCAGCCACCCCCGACTGTTGCTCGAGAGCGACAGCATACCGAAAAAACAACGAACGAACGCCCGCCGGCTTTGCCCCCCACCCGAATTTGGCGAGAATACACAGGACTTCTGACCGGGGAAGGCCCACCAGCCGCTTCGGGGAGTTGCGGCGGCGCGGAGGCCGTCGATTGATTTCAACCCAGGAGAACTTTCAATGAAGAAATCGCTTCTCGCAGTGGCCGTCGCGGCAGCGCTGCCGGCGGCCGCGTTCGCGCAGGCGAACGTGACGCTGTCCGGCAACGTCAAGCTCGGTATCGCGAACACCAAGATTTCCGACGGCGGCGTCACCGGCAGCGGCACGAGCATCGACGACGGTTCATCGCGCTTCATCATCAGCGGCTCCGACGACCTCGGCGGCGGCATGAAGGGCATCTTCATGATCGACTCGCGTTTCCGGCCGGACGAAAGTGGCGGCGCACTCGCCAGCGGAAACGCGTTCGTCGGCGTCGCCGGAGGCTTCGGCTCGGTTCGCCTCGGCCGTCTCGACACCTACTACTATTTCGGTACCGACGAGTTCGGCGGCCGCGCGGTGGCGCTGCAGCACTCGAACATCTCGATCCTGAGCTGGGTCGGCGGTCTCGCGGGCGGTCCTGCCATCGCGAATGCCTCGCGCTCGGCCAACGTGATTCGCTACGACATGCCGGCGATGGGTGGCTTGAGCGGTGGCGTCACCTACTCGTTCAACTTCCAGGGCAACGACGGCGCCATCGACGATCCGGCCAAGGGCGAGGCCTGGTCGCTCGACCTGGCGTGGAAGAGCGGCCCGATCGCGGTGGGCGGCGCCTACTGGGATGCCGACTACGAAGGCCTGCCGACGAACGATGGCCAGCAGGCATGGCGCCTGTATGGCAGCTACGACTTCGGGATGTTCAAGGTCGGCCTGACCTGGGATGACTCGAAGCAGAAGGGTGCCACCGACTTCAAGCGCGGCGCCTGGTCGCTGCCGGTCACTGCCAAGCTCGGCCCGGGCACGGTGCTTTTCACCTACACCCAGGCGCGTGACGTGAAGGCGGCCAGCACGATCAGCGACACGGGCGCGAAGATGTTCGCGGTCGGCTACGACTACCCCCTGTCGAAGCGCACGTCGCTCGGCGTCTCGTACGCCCAGCTGAAGAACGACGCCAATGCCAACTACGCGCTGTTTACCATGGGCGCGCTGGGTGGCCATCCGGCCCCGACCGCTGGCCAGGACATGGGCCAGTGGTACATCGGTCTGCGTCACGCGTTCTGATCGTCGGCCGGCAATTGCCGGCCGGGTATCAGAGCTGAAAACGCCGGGGCAACCCGGCGTTTTTTTTTTGCGCGTGCGCTGGGGCATTCCAGGCGGGATTGTTTGAAGTGACAACTGTTCAATCCTAAACTGGGCAGATGTCCGCACCCGACACCCCACCCTCGCCGCTCGATCACGAAACCCGGCTGCAGGCGCACGACCACACCGCGCTGCGGCTGTGGCTGCGGCTGCTCACCTGCACCAGCCTGATCGAAGCGTCGGTGCGACAGATCCTGCGCAGCGAGTTCGAGTCGACACTGCCGCGGTTCGACCTGCTCGCACAACTCGAACGGCACCCGCAGGGGCTGCGCATGAGCGAGTTGTCGCAGCGGTTGATGGTGACCGGCGGCAACATCACGGCGCTCGCCGATCAGCTCGAGACCGAGGGACTGCTGCGGCGCGAGCCGGTGAGCGACGATCGTCGCGCGATCCGGCTCAGGCTCTCCGCTGCCGGGCGCAAGCGCTTCGCCGAGATGGCCGCAGGACACGAACGGCGAGTCGTCTCGCTGTTCGAGGTGCTCTCGCACGACGAGCAGCGCCAGTTGCTCACGCTGCTCGGCAGGCTCAAGCCGCACCTGGTCGCGGCGAAGCATCGGGCCGCGAAGCGATCGCCGGGGAGCCGCCGTTCGCGGGCTGCCAGCCCGCACGCAAGCCTTCCGTGAAAACGCTGCCAACCGAACGGCCCGCACGATACGATCGCCGACAGGAACCCACCGGAACCCGGAGACCGCGATGCACCCGTCCGCGCACGTCGACACCTTCGCCCGCGACAACCTGCCGCCGCCGGAGCAATGGCCGGAGCTGCCGCAGTCTGCCGACACGCAGTATCCGGCTCGACTGAATGCCGCGGCGGAACTGCTCGACCGGATGGTCGAGCGCGGCTTCGGTGACGCGATCGCGCTGCGCACCGACGATGCGGCCTGCACCTATTACCAGCTCTACGTGCGGGTCAACCAGATCGCACACGCGCTGCGCGAACGCATGGGGCTGGTGCCGGGCAACCGGGTGCTGCTGCGCGGCACGAACAACCCGATGATGGCGGCCTGTCTGCTCGCCACGATCAAGGCCGGGCTGGTGGCGGTGCCGACGATGCCGCTGCTGCGCGCGAAAGACCTCGCGCCGGTGGTCGCCAGGGCGAAGGTGGCCGCAGCCCTGTGCGACCTGCAGTTGCGCGACGAACTCGACGCGCTGATGCGCGAGAGCCCGTCGGCCCGGGAAACACTGAAGCAGGCGATGTTCTTCAACGACGGCAGCGGCGCGCCCGACGCGCTGGAGACCCACCTTCCGGCGATGCCGACACGCTTCGCGGCCTGCGACACCGCGCAGGACGACGTCGCGCTGATCGCATTCACTTCGGGCACCACCGGCACGCCGAAAGGCACGATGCACTTTCACCGCGACATCGTCGCGATGTGCGACCTGTTCCCGCGCCACGTGCTGCGTCCCGGCCCCGACGACGTCTTCTGCGGCACGCCGCCGCTCGCCTTCACGTTCGGGCTGGGCGGCATGCTGTGCTTTCCGATGCGCGTGGGCGCCTCGGTGGTGCTGCTCGAACGCGGCACGCCCGAGACGCTGCTCGGGGCGATCGAGCGCCATCGCGCGAGCGTGCTGTTCACCGCGCCGACGATGTACCGGCAGATGGCGGCACTCGCGCATCGCTTCGACCTGTCGTCGCTCGCGAAGTGCGTGTCGGCCGGCGAGGCGTTGCCCGACGCCACGCGCCAGCTCTGGAAACAGGCGACCGGCATCGAGATCATCGACGGCATCGGCTCGACCGAGATGATCCACATCTTCATCTCGTCGCCGCCCGAGGCCGTGCGTCGCGGCGCGATCGGCAAACCGGTGCCGGGCTACGAAGCGCGCGTCGTCGACGCCGAGATGAACGAACTGCCGCCCGGTACGGCGGGCAAGCTCGCGGTGAAAGGGCCCACCGGCTGCCGCTACCTCGCGGACGCGCGCCAGCCCGATTACGTGAAGAAGGGCTGGAACCTGCCCGGTGACACCTTCACGATGGATGCCGACGGCTACTTCTACTACCAGGCGCGCTCGGACGACATGATCGTCTCGGGCGGCTACAACATCGCGGGGCCCGAGGTGGAGGCCGCGCTGATGCTGCACGAAGCCGTGGCCGAGTGCGGCGTGATCGGCGTGCCCGACGAGGAGCGCGGACAGATCGTGAAGGCCTTCGTGGTGCTCGAGCCGGGTTACGAAGCGGACGCTGCGATGGCCGCGACGCTGCAGGAGTTCGTCAAGCAGACGATCGCGCCGTACAAGTATCCGCGCGCGGTGGAATTCCGCGAATCGCTGCCGCGCACCGAGACCGGCAAGCTGCAGCGCTTCCGGCTGCGCGCGGGCGGCTGACCCGGCCGGCCGCTACGCAGCCTTCTTCAGCGCCTCGTCGCGCAGTTCGCGGCGCAGGATCTTGCCCACGTTGGTCTTCGGCAACTCGACGCGGAATTCGATGTACTTCGGCTTCTTGTAGCCGGTGAGGTTCTCGGCGCAGTACTGCATCAGGTCGCGCTCGGTGAGGCTCTCGTCCTTCTTCACCACGAAGAGCTTCACCGCCTCGCCCGAGTTCGGGTCGGGCACGCCCACCGCCGCCACTTCGAGCACCCCCGGGTGGTTCGCGACCACGCCCTCGATCTCGTTGGGGTACACGTTGAAGCCCGAGACCAGGATCATGTCCTTCTTGCGGTCGACGATGCGCGTATAGCCACGCTCGTCCATGATGCCGATGTCGCCCGTCTTGAAGAAGCCGTCGGGAGTCATGACCTTCGCGGTCTCGCCGGGCTGGTTCCAGTAACCGGTCATCACCTGCGGGCCGCGGATCGCGATTTCGCCGCGCTCGCCGATCGGCACCGGCTTGCCGTCGTCGTCGAGGATCGCGACGTCGGTCGACGGGAACGGCAGGCCGATCGTCCCGCTGAACGCATCGGTGTCGGTGGGGTTGCCGGTGGCCGCAGGCGAAGTCTCCGACAGGCCGTAGGCCTCGCAGATCGGACAGCCGGTGACCGCGAGCCACTTCTTCGCGACCGCTTCCTGCACCGCCATGCCGCCGCCGAGCGACACGCGCAGCTGCGAGAAATCGAGCTTCGCGAACTCGGCATTGTTGGCCAGCGCGTTGAACAGCGTGTTCACCGCGGGGAACAGGTTGAACCTGTACGGCCGGACCTCCTTGATCAGCGCCGCCTGGTCGCGCGGATTGGGAATGAGGATGTTCAGGCCTCCGAGCCGCGTGCCGATCAGGTAGCAGGCCGTGAGCGCGAAGATGTGGTAGAGCGGCAGCGCGCAGACCCAGATGAGCTGCTCGGGCGGCGGCCCCTTCTTCGGGTTGGTGAGCGCCGGCTGGATCCAGGCCTCGGCCTGCAGCACGTTGGCGACGATGTTGCGATGAACCAGCGTGGCGCCCTTGGCCAGGCCGGTGGTGCCGCCGGTGTACTGCAGGAACGCGACGTCTTCGTGCGTCAGCACGGCCGGCTCGAGCGGCAGGCGGCCGCCCTCGGCGAGCACCGTGTTGAAGCGCGTGGTGTTCGAGAGTTCGAAAGCGGGCACCATCTTCTTCACGTGACGAACGACGAAGTTCACCAACGTGCCCTTGGCGAAGCCGAGCAGGTCGCCCATCGAAGCGAGCACCACGTGCTCGACTTTCGTGCGCGCGATCACCTGCTGCAGCGTGGTCGCGAAGTTCTCGAGAATGAAGATCACCCGTGCACCCGAGTCTTTCAACTGGTGCTCGAGTTCGCGCGGCGTGTACAGCGGATTCACGTTCACCACGACGTAGCCGGCGCGCAGCACTGCGGCAATCGTCACCGGGTTCTGCAGGATGTTGGGCATCATGATCGCGACGCGGTCGCCCTTCTGCAGGCCGCGCGACTGCAGCCAGGCGGCGACGCACTTCGAGAGCTCGTCGAGCTCGCGGTAGCTCACTTCCTTGCCGAAGCCGACGAAAGCCTTGCGATCGCGATACTTCGCGAATGCCTCGTCGAAGATCTGCACCACCGATTCATAGCGATGGTGATCGATCTCGTGGGGTACGCTCGGAGGGTAGCTCTTCAACCAGATCCGGTCCATGTTCGACTCTCTGCTGCGGCAAGACCGTGAGCGGGCCCCTCGCCGGCTCCTCGGGTGGCGCCGATTATGCCTTCAGCGGCCGGGCTTCGGGATGAGCAGGGTCAAGGCCGGGTGCGCTTGCGGCTGCGTCAGCGCCGCAAGCGCCCGCTCGCGCTCGGCCCTCGGGAGCTCGCCCAGTCGCCGGGCGGCAGCGTAGAAGGCGGGCAGATCGCCGCCCTGCCGTGCGAGCAGTGCCCGGAACGCCGGAACCTGCCCGGTATAGGTGGCCACTGACGCGAGGTGCGCGTTGGTGAGCGGCTGCGCGAACCAGCGGTCGTAGCCGGCGTAGCCGTTCCACTGGCGCTTCAGGACCTCGTAGTCGCTGCGCAGCGCGGCGAACGCCCGGCGCTTGGCGGCACGCTTGTCCCCATCGAGCGCATCCGAGGCGTAGACCGCATCGAGCGCCGCCCGGTGGCGCTCGAGCAGCGCGAGGAACTGCTCGCGCCGGGCGGCGAAGCGCTGCCACTCGGCGCGCAGCGCCGGATCGGCCCCGGCGGCCTCGCGCGCAGCCAGCCAGCGCTCCATCCCGGCCTGCTCGACCGCGGTGGCGAACGACTCGTTGAAGGTGGTGTCGCCCTTCACGTAGAGCAGCTGGTGCGCGAGCTCGTGGAAGATCAGGCGCGCGAGCTCGCCGTCGGGGTAGCGCACGAAGCTGCTGAGCACCGGGTCGTCGAACCAGCCCAGCGTGGAATACGCGGGCACGCCGCGCACGAAGGCCTCGTAGCCTTCGGCGCGCAGCCGCGCCGCGAAGCGCTCGGCGTCCTGCGGATCGTAGTAGCCGCGATAGCCGACGCAGCCGGCCACCGGGAAGCACCATTCCTTCAGCTTCAGCGACAGCTCCGGCGCGGCGAAGACGTTCCAGGCGACGAACGGCCGCCCGAGGTCGGCGTAGCCGGTGTAGCTGCCATTGGCCGGCAGCGCGAGCTGCGCGGAGGCGAACCGGCGGGCATCGAGCACCAGGGCCAGTTTGTGGCGCAGCAGCGGATCGAGCCCCGGTTCGGCGAGCAACTCGTCGATCGGACGCGCCCCGCGCATCACCGCCAGGTGCCCGGTCACCGATTGCCAGTAATAGCCCGGCCCGTCGCCCCAGGACGAGCAGCCTGCGAGCAGCGCCAGCAACGCGATCGACGCTGCCGCCGTGACTTGCCGCACGGGCCCGGCCCCGCGGCCGGCCCTGCCCGGCACCTGGGTGGATCGTGCGGACGGGCGCCGCCGAGGGCGCGCCCGGTGGCGGGGGAAACCGGCGACGCTCATCGACCCAATGCTAATCTATCGGGACCACTCCCGCGCTGCGAACCGCCCCATGAAGCTGGTCGAACAGATCGTCGATTTCCATGCCGAGCTGCGCGAGTTCCGGCGCGACCTGCATGCGCATCCGGAACTGAAGTTCGAGGAATTCCGAACCGCCGACCTGATCGCCGACCGGCTGGCGGCCTGGGGCATCCCGGTCGATCGCGGCCTGGGCGGCACCGGCGTGGTGGGCATCGTGAAGGCCGGCGGTTCGCAGCGCGCGATCGGCCTGCGTGCCGACATGGATGCGCTGCCCATGACCGAACTCAATCGCTTCGCGCACGCGTCGAAGCACCCCGGGCGCATGCACGCCTGCGGCCACGACGGCCACGTGGCGATGCTGCTGGCCGCCGCGAAGCACTTCGCCACGCAGCGCAACTTCGACGGCACCGTCTACCTGATCTTCCAGCCCGCCGAGGAAGGCGGTGGCGGCGCACGCGAGATGATCCGCGACGGGCTGTTCAAGAAGTTTCCGATGGAGGCGATCTTCGGCATGCACAACTGGCCGGGGCTGGCCACGGGACAGTTCGCACTGAAGGCGGGCCCGGTGATGGGTTCGTCAACCGAATTCAGGGTCACGATCCGCGGCCGCGGTTCGCACGCGGCGCTGCCGCACGACGGCATCGACCCGGTGCCGGTGGCCTGCCAGATGGTGCAGGCGTTCCAGACGATCATCACCCGCAACAAGCGGCCGATCGAGGCGGCGGTGCTGTCGGTCACGATGATCCATGCGGGCGAGGCCACCAACGTGGTACCCGACACTGCCGAGATCCAGGGCACGCTGCGCACCTTCACCGTCGAGACGATCGACCTCGTCGAGCAGCGGATGCGCGCGCTGGTCGAGCACACCGCGGCGGCCTTCGGCTGCACCGCGGAGCTGGAGTTCGTGCGCAACTACCCGCCGACGATCAACCACACGGCGGAAACCGACTTCTGCCGCGAGGTGATGAAGGAAGTCGTCGGCGAGGCCAACGTGCTCGAGTTCGAGCCGACGCTGGGCGCGGAAGACTTCGCCTATTTCCTGCTCGAGAAGCCCGGCTGCTACGTGGTGATCGGCAACGGCGAAGGCGCGCACCGCGAAGCGGGCCACGGACTGGGCCCGTGCACGCTGCACAACCCGAATTACGACTTCAACGACGAGCTGATCCCGATCGGTGCCTCGTACTGGGTCCACCTCGCCGAGCGCTGGCTGGCGCCACGCTGAACGCAGCACGCTGGATTCCCCCTCGCCGGATGGCACGCATTCGCGACAGTCGATGACCGGCACGGTCACGACGCGCATTCCGAACCGTGACGCCGCTGCCCGACGTGCCGTCGCTGGTCGAGGGGCCGGCGCGTCGGGCTACGGGATCAACTTTCAGACTGGTGGCGCCTGCCGGTACGCCGCGGCAGGTCGTCGACCGCACGCGCGACCTGATCGCGCGTCGACCCCCGACTGCGGCGCACGACCGCGGCGGAGTTGATCGACACCTGGTCGCCACGATCGGCGCGTGGGGACAGTTTGACGATCGACAAGTTCGTCGTTCCTGACCGAAGGCAGCATGGGCAGCCCACGGAGGAGTGCACGCGCGGTGCGCGCACCCGCCGAGGCGGGGCCGCGCAACGGCCTCAACCAGGCAGTCAAGGAGCAGGAAGCATGTTGAAGAAGGGTTCGGTTTTCCGACAGTCGTTGGCGGCGGCCGCAGTGTTCTGCGTGACGGCGCTGTCGGCCTGCGGTGGCGGCGGCGACGACGGCGACGGCGGCGGGACCGACGAGCCGGCACCGCCGATGCCCACCGTCATCAAGTACGGGATCGGTACGAAGCAGGGCGACGAGTTGAAATTCTCCTCCGCGATCGAGTCGATCAACGTGGCCATCAGCTATCCGTCGCTTGACGTCGGCGGCACCTGGAATCGCGGGACACAGGCCTACACGCTGTCGGGCAGCACCAATGTCGGCAACATTCCGGCGCCGCCGCTGTTCGGCCCGTTCCGCACGACGGTCGTCGAGCCTCTGGCCTGGATCGGCTCGAACTCGCCCAGCGCGGGCAAGATCGAGAACGTCACCCTGGACGGCAGCGTGCTCTCGCTGGCAGACCCGGTTCAGTCGACCGTCACCCCCACCGGCTTCCGGCTCACTTATCCCGGCCAGACCGCGCGCGACGTGGACGCGGATACGTATCTGAACCTCTGGGTCGACGACCAGGAACCTGACTGGTGGCGGCTCGCCTCCTTCGGCGGCGCGACGCTGTCGCTCGCGCTGGAGCCCATCCGGCAGATCCTCGACCTGATGGCCTTCATCAACGGCAACGACCTGAAGATCGCCGCGGCCGGGGCGGCTGGCCTGGTCACCTCCTGCTCGCTCCAGCCCGGGAAGTCGACGCCCGGCACGCGGAAGATCGCATTGGAGAATCCGGACGGCGCGCTCAATCCGGGCGACACGCTGGTCGTGACCTACACCGACTGCTGGATCGACAATCCTACCGACGACGTCGACGCGCTTGTGAACGGAACGGTGAGGCTGGTCAATTACATCGAGAACGCCAGCGCGGGCACTTTCGTGTCCACCGGCTTCCGCGAGATCCGCTTCGAGTCGCTCACGCAGCGCGAGACCTTGAACGGCATCGTCGACACCACCGTCCCGCCTATCACGATCACCGGCACACTGTCGCTGTTCGTGACCCCGTAGCGACATCGCCGACGCGGGAGCAGATAGCCGCTCCCGCGCCGGTCAGGGCCGAATCAGAGGGGAACGAGGCGGACGACCGCCTCGTCCCCCGATTCGGAGTCAGCTTCGAGCGACAGCCGGTAGTGCATGCCGACCCCGAGCACGGCCTTGCGTGCAACGTGGCCGAAGGGCAGTCCGGTGACGATCGGCACGGACACCCGCGAGCGGAAGTACTCGACCACCGATGCGAGGCCGTAGCCATTGTCGTGCGGCGCCGCCTTCCAGTCGGTGAACGCGCCCAGCACGATCGCGCGCTGGCGCGCGAGCACGCCGGCGTACATCAACTGGTGCAGCATCCGCTCGATGCGGTACGGGTGCTCGGATACGTCTTCGAGGAACAGCAGGCCGTCCTCGACGTCCGGCAGCCAGGGCGTGCCCACCGCCCCTGCGACCAGCGACAGGTTGCCGCCCCAGATCGTGCCCTCGACCGCTTCGACCAGGCGCGGAGCGCCTGCCGGATGCTGCTCGACCCACCGCACCGGCAGCAGGCTGCCCGCCATCAGCGCGTCGAAGTGAGCGAGCATGAACTCGTCGGGCTGCGCGACGCCGAAATCGCCGCTCACGCCGGGGCCCGCGAAGCTCGGCGCTCCGGTTCGGGCCAGCAGCGCCAGCTGGAAGGCGGTGAAGTCGCTGTAGCCGATCCAGCGTACGCCGCGCGTGGCCGAGGCGGCGACGAGCGCCCAGTCGATCCGGTCGAGCAGCCGCGATAGGCCGTAGCCTCCGCGCGCGATCATCACCGCATCGATGTCGGTGGCCCGCGCCGCCCGATGGATCTGCTCGAGCCGCGCGTCGTCGGTGCCGGAGAAGCGCTGCCAGGCCTCGCGCGCGACGTGGCATCGCACCGAATGGCCGCGCGCGCGCAGCGCGGCCAGCGCCGCATCGAAAGCGTCGAGCGACAGGTGCGCACCCGAGGGCGCGATCACCTCGATGCGCGCGCCCTGCCGCGCGGCGGCCGCCGTCATGCGCGCGCCCGCAGTTCGGGCCGATCGGGCAACAGGCTCTCCTCGATAACTTCCATCGCCGTCTGGCTGCACGAGTCACTCGCCCGCCGGCGCGGGCGGCGTGTCGCCGAGCAGTGTACGGCAGACGGGTACCCCTGCGTGCAAGCAGACGCGCAGGCGCGAAGCTGTCACGTCACGCCCGGGTGCGAAGCGTGTCCCGGGCTGTCGGGCCGTGCCCAGCCATCGTAACTCCTCCATCGGCCCGCAAGAACCACGCGCGCGCCGTCGGATAGGCCGCGAGCAGCGCGGCGGCACGCTCCGCAGGCATGATCGACAACGCGGTGGAGAGTCCGTCAGCCAGCGTGGCGCGCGGCGCCGCCACCGACACCGACAGATAGCGGTTGGCGCTGCGGCCGGTGGCCGGATCGAACAGATGGTGGAGGCGTGGATCGCCGCCGAAAACGGTGCCGCTCGGCGCCGACGTCGCCAGCGCCGGCAGCGTGCCTGCGTCGTCGCCCAGTGCCAGCTCGAACAGCACGCGTTGCAGACTGCGCGGATCGGCCACTGCCGCGCGCCAGCGCGCGCCATCGACGCGATGACCGTGGGCGCGCACCTCTCCCAGATCGATCATGAGGTCATCGAGCCCGCCGGCGCGCAGCAGGTCGGCCACGCGGTCGGTGACGAAACCCTGCGCGATGCCGTTCAGCGTGAGCGCCATGCCGGGGCGCCGCAGCCGGATCAGGTCGGCGCGCAATTCGACACCGGCGAATCCCACGCTCTTCAACGCGTCGGCGATCGCCACCGGCGTGGGCCCGGCGGCAGACGCGCCGGGTCGCCCGAAGTGCGCGGCGTAGAGGCGATAGAGCGGCTGCACCGTCGGATCGAAAGCGCCTCCGCTCAATCGTGCCAGGTCGATGGCCAGCGACAGCGACTCGACCAGTTCGAACGGCGGCTCGCGCAGTACACCGGCAGCGTTGAGCTGCGACAGCGACGAATCGGGGCGATAAAGGCTGAACACCGATTCGAGCCGATCGATCTCGCCGACGCAACGCTGCAAGAGCGCACGCGCCTTCTCGCGATCGGGATGCAGCAGCGTCATCGACGCCAGGGCGCCCATCGCGGTGCCTCGCCAGACGACGGGGCGGGCCGTTGCGGCGACGCTTGCGCGTGCACCGGCCGCTGGTGCTGCCGCCGCGCTGGCGGCGACGATCGACAGGAAGCGTCGACGATCGGTCATCGCTGTTCTCCTCGATGCGTTGCTGCGGCCGGCACCTCGGCCGGCACCTCCGTCGGTTGCCCGGGCGAGGCGAACAGCCAGGCGTCCGGGATCTCGTCGAGACGCACTACCCGACCACCGTTCGCAGCCTGGAACGCCTGGGCCGCTGCCTCGTCGGAGAACGGCACCGCTTCGGGCGCTCCCATTCCGCCGCGCGCCTGGCTCTCGATCACGAACCAGGCCTGCCTGGCGTCGACCCAGGCGCCACGATCGGGTTGCTGCCAGTTGGCCGATCGGCCCATGTCGTTGACGTAGGCCGCAGCGACGTCGCGCGGTTCCTCCGGCGAGCGCAGGAAGACGATCGTGTCGCGCACCGACGAGAACCAGATCGGCTCGCTGCGACTGGCCAGGTGCACCTGGCCCTTGGGGCCTTCGTGCTCGGCAAGCCGCATGCCGCAGTAGTAGCCGGTGGCCTCGGCGAGCACCTCGGAGGGCGACGGCCGAGGGCGCTCGGCCGGCCGCCGGTCGCAACCGGCCAGGCCTGCGGCAAGAAGCGCCACGGCGACTACCATGGTGGTGCGTAGTACCACGGCGAGCGTCGCGAACCGCGGCGTGCGCGACAGGCTCACAACGCTCTCCTCCCGAAGGCGACGATCGCCATCGCCAGCGGCACCACGATCCAGGCGGCGAGCACCGCCAGGAACACCGGCGCCGGCAGTGCCGCCGGATCGCCGGGCCCGGCCATGCCGCTGTAGACCGACACCGCGTGGCTGGCGGTCATGTTGAACAACCTGTAGACGTCGGCCGGATTGAACAGCAGCAACGCATCGAGCACCGGCTTGTTCACGATGCGGCCCTGGTCGGCGACCAGCACGCCGAGCAGCGCGGTGTCGTAGATCAGCACGAAGAACAGCCAGAGGCCGACCGCGAGCCCGGCGGCGGTGGCACGTTCGTGCACCAGTGTGCTGGCCAGGCAGCCCAGCGACACGAAGGCGGCGCCGAGCATGATCGAGGTGAGCACCATCGCCGCATAGGCCGACCAGGCCTGCGGCCCGATGCCGGCCTTCAGGCCGATCGCGGCAGCGGCAGCACCGTAGCCGATCACCGTTGCCACCGCGAGGATCGCGACCTGCCCGAGACACTTGCCGACCACCACCTGCCAGCGCGCCACCGGGTACGACAGCAGCAGCATCAGGGTGCCGCGCTCGTGCTCGCCGACGATCGCGTCGAACGACAGCAGCAGCGCGATCAGCGGCACCAGGAAGATGGTGAGGCTCGCGAGGCTCACGACGGTGACCGCCAGCGGATCGGCCTTCACGGTGCCGGTGGGCGCGCTGCCGAGCAGCGCCAGCGAGAGCGCGAGTGCCGCCATCAGCACGGTGGTCGCGAGCACCCAGCGGTTGCGCATGCCGACGCGGATTTCCTGCGCGGCGATCACCAGCGCGTTCATGCCGGCTCCCCCGTGGCGCCGACGAGGCGGTCGTAGAGTTCCTGAAGGCCGGGCGCGCCGGTCTCGATGTCGTCCACCAGGTCGGCGGCCTGCGCGAGCACGCGCAGCACCGGCATCTTCCCGTCTGCCGCGACGTCGAGCGTGAGCGACGCGTCGCCGTGTTCGGCGCAGCGCACGCCCTGCGGCATCGCCGCCAGCACTCGTGCGCCTGCGCCGGGGCGCACGCGCACGCGGATGCGTGCCTCCGCCGCGGCCCCGCGGCGCAGTTCGGCGAGCGTGCCGGCGGCGAGAAGGCGCCCGCGATGCATGATCGCGGCCCGGTCGACGCGGTCCTGCACTTCGGCCAGCGCATGCGTGCACACGAGCACGGTGGCGCCGCCGACCCGCAACGCGTCGATCATCCGGTAGACGTCGCTGCGCGAGGCCGGATCGAGACCGCTGGTGGGCTCGTCGAACAGCAACAGGCGCGGCGCGCCGATCAGCGCCTGCGCGATGCCCAGCCGCTGCCGCATGCCCTTCGAGTAGGTGGCCACGCGCCGGTTCGCCGCGTGCGCGATGCCGACCCGCTCGAGCAGCGCCGCGTTGTCGCGGCACGGCTCGCCCTTGAGCCGCGCGTGAAAAGCCATCAGTTCGTTGCCGGTCATCGCGCCGTGGAATGCCACGCTCTCGGGAAGGAATCCGATCGCGCGCCGTGCCTCGGCTCCGCGGCTACCCGCGGGATCGATGCCGGAAATCCGCACGCTGCCCGCGGAGGGTCGGATCAGCCCGAGCAGCAGCTTGATCAGCGTGGTCTTGCCCGCCCCGTTGTGGCCGACCAGCGCAGTCACCTGCCCCGCTTCGAGGCCGAGCGAGACGTCCTCGACCGCGGTCACGCCGCGATAGCGCTTCGTGACCGCACTCCACTGCGCGACGATCGTCATGGCGACACCGGCGGCGGCACCGTGACCGGTCGCATCAGCGGCGCGCTGTCGACGACGCCGCCCGGATAGAGCGCCGGAAAGCGCGCCTGCGCCCAGCGCACCATCTGGACGGCCGGGCTGTTGACCAGCACCTTGGCCGCCGGAAGCGTCCAGAGAATCGCGTCCATCACGTCGTTCGGCCGGTAGGGGCGGTCGGCGATGCCGTCGCCGTCGAGATCGAAGGCCGGGTTGTCGCTCCAGTAGTTGCCGCGCCCTTCGTGCACCCAGTCGAGGTAGCGCGTGCCGACGTACTTCACCTGGTTGCGGTTGCCCACGAAGGCATTGCCGGTGATCGTGTTGCGTTCGGAACCCGCGGTGAAGTGGATGCCGATCGGGCATCCTTCGAACCAGTTGTCCTTGAGCAGGTTGTCGTTGGCGGCGTAGACGAACACGCATTTCTCGCGCCCGCCGCGCACCACGTTGCCGACCACCTGCGAGCGATTGGTCGAATTGAGCATCAGCCCGTGGTCGCGGTCGCCGTCGGAGACATTGTCGCGGATCTCGAGCCGGTCGGAATACATGATCGCCCAGCCGACGTGGTTGCCGCGTGAACGGTTGCCGACGATGCGACTGTCGTTCGTGTACATGTAGTGGATCGCGAAGCGCAGTTCGTCGAAGGTGTTGTTCGCGAAGACATTGTGCGAACTGGTCTTCACGAAAATGCCGTCGCGTCCGTGGCGGATCGCGTTGCCGATCACCTGCGCGCCGGGCGCGTTCCAGATCGCCACGCCGTTGCCGGCCTCCGAGAGCCGCAGGTCGCGCCGCCCCGAGATCAGGTTGTTCTCGATGACCGAGCCGGCCGCCCCGTGCACGTAGACGCCGAACAGATTGTCGACCAGCCGGTTCGAGCGCACGCGCGCGCGCACGGCGGTCTGCGTGAGCAGGATCGCCGAGTCCATCGCCGGCGTGTCGAGCCCCGAACCGGTGATCTCCAGGCCCTCGATGCGCACGTCGGGTGCGCTGACCACCACCACGCTTCCGGTGCCCGGGCCTGCGAGCACCGCGCCGGCCTCGCCCAGCAGCGCCAGCGGCCGGTCGATGCGCAGCGGACCGGCGTGACGCCCCGGCGCCAGCCGGATGGTGGCGCCGGGCGGCAGCACATCGAGCAGCGGCTGGATCGGCTCGCCGGGCGCCACGACGCGCTCGCCGCCGCGCGCCGTGTCCGCACCGGCGGCGGCCGGCGCGATCACCAGGCCGGTCGCGAGAACGGCCGCAACCGCAACGCGACGCAGCGCCATGCGTCAGCGCCGGCGCGGTTCGACCAGCATGCGCCCTTTCATTTCCATGTGCAGCGCATGGCAGAACCACTGGCAGTAGTACCAGTACACGCCGGGCCGGTCGGCCTTGAAGGTGACCGAGGCGGTCGCCTGCGGGCCGACCTCCATCGCGATCCCGTAGTTGACCATCGTGAACCCGTGGGTGAGGTCCTGCACCTGGTCGCGATTGGTGACGTAGACGGTGACCTCATCGCCTTCCTTCACCGTGAAGTCGGTCATGCTGAAAGTGGGGGCAACGGTGTACATGTAGACGCGCACCTTGTTGCCGTCGCGAATGACTTTCGAGTCGGTGTCGAGGTCGACGCCGTCGGCCTGGGCCTGGCGCCTTGCGTCCTCCCACATCGGGTCGTCGCGCTTCCAGAGATCGATCGGGTTCACTTTCGAGCGGTGCACGATGGTGGCGTCATGCGGTTCGGCAAAGCTCGGCGAGTCGTGCACCAGCACCATGCGGTCGCCCGAGATGTCAATCAACTGGTCGCATTCGGCCTTCAGCGGGCCGACGTTCAGGAACCGGTCCTTGGAGAACTTGTTCAGCGAGATCAGCCACTTGCCGTCGGCTTCCTTCGTCTGGCCCATCGACGTGTGGTTGTGGCCCGGCTGGTAGTGGACGTCGAGCTTCTCGACGATCGGGTCGACGTCCTTGCCGGCGAACTTGTCGATCGCCTTCTGGATGTTCCACTTGCAGACCTGGCTGTCGATGAACAGCGTCGTGTAGGCGTTGCCGCGCCCGTCGAACGAAGTGTGCAACGGGCCCAGGCCGAGTTCGGGTTCGGCGACCACGACGCCGCGCGGCTCGATCTTGTCGTCGAACAGGTCGTCGAAGCGGCGTACGTCGAAGACGGTGACCGTGGGCGAGAGCTTTCCGCTGGCGACCACGTGGATGCCGTCGGGCGCGGCCATGATGCCGTGCGGGCTGTTCGGCACCGGGACGTAACGGGTGAACGGCGAGCCCTTCCTGCCGTCGAGCACCGGCACTCCGCCGATCCGCTGGAATTCGCCCTTTGCCACCGCCTCCTCGATACGTTTCAGGTTGAACACCGTGACCCAGTCCTGCTCGGCTGCGGTGCTCTCGGCCAGCGTCACGCCCTCCTCGGAGTTGTAGCTGGTGGCGAACGCGTACTTGCCCTGGTAGTCGCAGTCGACGTTGTCGAGGTTGCCGTTGACGATCACCTGCCAGGCGATCTTCATCGTCTCTCCGTCGACCGCGGTGAACACGTAGCGGTATTCCTTCGGGTCGTCGAGGTGGCGGCCGTCGTTGGGGATCGGCACGCCGTCCTCGCCGTTGCAGAAGACGTAGCCGGTCTTCGGATACCTCTGCACGCGCAGCCCGTGCACCGTGTGCTGGTTGGGCAGCTCGATGATCTTGTCGCACTTCATCACGTCGCAGCGCACGCGCGCCACGCGCGTGTTCGCCTTGTCGTTCATGAAGAGATAGCGCCCGTCGTAGGTGCCGTCGGTGAACGACATGTGCGGGTGGTGCAGGTCGCCGTTGAGATAGGTGCCGCCGCGCGACGCGAGGTACTTGCGGGTCTCGGGGGTCAGGCCCTCGGTGAGGATCTTCAGGCTCTCGTTGGTCTGACCCCAGCCGGTGGCGCTGCAGCGGTTGAACACCGGCACGCGCATCAGCTCGCGCATCGATGGCAGCCCGACGATGCGCAGCTCTCCGCTCTGACCGCCGGAGAAGAAGACGTAGTACTCGTCGAGTTCGCCCGGGCCGACGTGCGTCTTCGCGATCGCCGCGGCGGTGGAGGACGCCGGTGCGGGAGCGGCCGCCGGCGCAGCCGCCGATTCCGGCTTCGGCGCCGGTTCCTTCTCGCCGCAGGCGCTCAGCAGCCCGGCGCCCGCCGCGAGCGCAACCGCCTTCGCGCTGCCGCCCAGCATCGCGCGGCGATCCGGGTCGGGCAATTCGTTGCGGTTCTTCTCTTCAGCCATTTCTCGACCTCCCCTGTCGGTTGGAGCGCGCTTCGCGCGCCCGGGACCTGGACATCGTGCCGATGCCCGTTCAAACGGTCGGGCCCGCGATCGCGGACCCGCTGCCGCCGGTGCGGGCCGCGGGCGTTGCCGCCATCGCTGCCCGCTTCTCGCGCTTGAGCCGGCGCTGCACGCGCACCGGGCACTTGTAGTCGTGCCGGTACAGCACCTGGCAATGCAGGCACGAGATGCACTCGTTCGGGTTGATGTGCCCCTCCGGATGGATCGCCTCGACCGGGCACTCGTTGAAGCAGCGCATGCACGGGTTGCCGCACTCGCGATAGCGCTTCAGCCAGTCGAACATGCGCATGCGCCCGGGAATGGCCAGCGCGGCGCCCAGCGGGCACAGGTAGCGGCAGAAGAAGCGTTCGACGAACAGGCCCGCGGCAAGCAACGCGAGCGCGAACGCGACGAACCACCATTGGCGCACGAAGCGCAGCACGATCGCGGTCTTGAACGGCTCGATCTCGGCGAGCAGTTCGGCCCAGGCCAGCGAACCGAGCGAAACGCCGAACAGGCCGAGAAAGACGATGTACTTGATCGGCCACAAGCGTTCGTGGATCGCCCAGGGCATCTTCAGTTGCGGAACCTTCAGCAGCCTGGCCGCGCGATTGGAGAGTTCCTGGAGCGCGCCGAACGGGCACAGCCAGCCGCAGAAAGGCCCGCGCCCCCAGAACAGCAGCGCCGCCGCCACCGAACACCACAGCACGAAGATCAGCGGGTCGATGAGGAACTGCGACCATTCGAAGCCCGAGCGCAGCGCGTTGGCGAAGGTGAGCACGTTGACCACCGACAACTGCGCCTGCGCGACCCAGCCCAGCCAGAACAGCGTCGCCAGCAGGTAGACCAGGCGCACGCGGTCGAACAGCCGCTCGCGCGCGACCAGCACGTCCTGGAAGAAGAAGATCAGCGTGAGCACGCCCAGCATCACGCCCAGCATCGCCAGCGCCGCGACCCTGCTGCGCCAGATGCGCATCCACAGCGGCTCGTGCGGTTCGTCGGATGGCACCGCCGCCTGCGTGGGCGCGGATGCGGCCGTTGCCGCGCCCTGGGTCGCCGCGTCAGCGGCCGCAGTTGCCGCGGCTTGCGCCGGCGTTGCGGCCGGCGCGTGCGGCTGTGCCGGCGTGACGGGCGCGACTGCCGGCACCGGCACGGTCTTCGTGTAGCGTTCGGGCAGGCGGTAATCGAGATCGAACGACACGAAGGCCTTCTCGAGCGCACCCACCGAGCGCTGGACGAGCAATTGCAGGCGCCACGGCGCCGCCGGATCGAATTCGGACCCGGGCGGGACGACGAAGACGCCGATCTCCCGCAGTGTCGGCGCGCCGGCGGCGCGCAGGTCGCCGACGCGGCGATGCAGGTAGTCACGAAAGCGGATCGTCTCGGCACCCTGCAGCAACTCGATGCGATCGAAGATGCCGCCGCGCACGTAGCCCGAGCCCTTGAACGAATACAGGCCGTCGCCGGCCACCAGGATCGCCTGCTGGCCGGGCGCGAGCATGCGCACGACGCTCGCGTACTCGTCGTCGCCGAGCAGGCTGCGCCCGATGGCCGGTTGCGAGACCAGCGCGGCGTAGAGGTCGATGAAGGTCTCGTCGGCCGCACCGGGTTCGGGTCGCGCGGCCGCCGCCTTGTTGTCGGCAGCGACGAAAGCCTTGTTCACGTCGCCGATCGTCAGCCGCAGGCGGTGCACCGCGCCCTCGCGCAGCAGTGTCGGCCAGTCGGCGATCGTGCCGGCCTGCGGGTCGATCACGCGGGTCGCGGCCTGCGCGCCGGCCGCAGCAGTGCCGAGATGCAGCGCCCGCGCGACGCGCACCGCCGAGCGCACGACGCTCTCTCCCATCACCAGCACGGTCACGGTGGCACCGCTGACGATATCGGCCTGCGGCGGCCCGCGCCCCTCGGCGGCAGCGCGAAGCGGGTTGTAGCCGACGAAGTGCGCCAGGTAGGCGACGACGCGCTTCTCGGGAATGCCGATCAGGACGATCGGCTCGCTGTGCGCGACCAGTTTCGCACCGACGATCGTGCCTTCGCGGTCGAGGCCCACCACGATGTGGATCGGCTTGCCCGAATAACCGACCGCATCGACGTGCTGGGAGTTCAGGTACGCATAGCCGACCAGCGCATCGCCGCGGTACGCTGGCGCCACCGCGGGATCGGACTGCACCGGGCCGAACCGGTCGGCACCCGGCACCACCTCCGAGGCGGCGAGTCCGGCGAGAAACTGTGCGAGATTCGCCGCGACGGGCTGCGCCACCGCCACCACGGTCGACCCGAGCAGCGCGACGACAATGAGGCCGCGCGCGACGATCGCCACGACCGCCGCGCGAGCGCTGGAGACGGACAAATCGGATCCCCGGAAATGTTCTGCTTCATGCGATTATTCCAGTTGACCGCAGGGCCCGTTTGCTCATGGTCAAGATGCATCACGTCAGGGAGGCCGGACGATGCGCGCGTCGCTGCTCATGCGCGACCCCGAGATCCAGTCGGTGAGCATGCCGCTGCTGGTGGGGATCGCCAACGCGATCGAACGTGAATCGATGAAGCGCTATGCAGCGCTCGCCGACACGATGGAGCGCCGCGGCGACGCTGCCACTGCCGCAGCCTTTCGGGTCATGCTCGAGGAAGAGCGCCGCCACGCCGACGAGGTCGCGCGATGGGCGGCCGGCCTTGGCGAAGCCGTTCCCGAGCCTGGCAGGTTCGATTGGCAGTTGCCCGCCGAACTGTCGGATTCCTGGGACGAGATTTCCGGCAGCGCGCTGCTCACGCCCTATCGCGCGTTCGCGATCGCGGTCGACAACGAGAAGCGCGCGTTCGCGCTCTACAGCTATCTGGCCGCGCGCGCGACCGATCCGCGCGTCAGGGCGCAGGCCGAGCGCCTGGGCATCGAGGAGCTGGGTCACGCGGCGGTGATGCGGCGCTGGCGCCGCGAAGCCTGGCATCGCGAGCGGCGTGCCGCGCGCGAGGAGCCGTTGTCCGAAGCGGCGCCGATCACGTCGGCCGAAGCGCTGAACGCTTTGCTCGCCAGGCGCGAGGCGGCGATCGCGCAGGCTCACCGGACGCTCGCCGCGCGGCTCCGACAGGCGGGCGACGACGAGAGTGCCCGCCTGCTCGAGGCGCTGCTCGAGACGCCGTCGCATCCCGCGGCGAGCGCCGCCCGCCCGCCGGCACCCGTTCCCGACACCGACGATCCGCTGCCCCTGCTGGTGGCCGCGCAGAGGCCGCTCGAGGCGCTGAGCGAGGAGCTCGAGGCCGTGATGGGTACAGCCACGGGCGCGCTGTTCGAGCAGGCCGAGGCCGCGCTCGTCAGCGTGGTCACGCGCCTTGCGCGCATCGCGCTGCGCACGGCGAGCGCAATGCAGGCGCCAACGCCGACACAGTAGGTCTCGTCGAGCAGCACTCGTGCACGCGCATGCGCCGGCGCGCCCGTGCGTGCGTTGCAGGCGCTGGCGACGGAGGCTCAGGCGCCGCGAGCGGCCGCGAACGCGACGAACCAGTCGATCGACGCCGGATTGGCCATCGAGTCGCGGTTGACCGACTGCTCGACGGGTCGCCCGAGCAGGATCTTGCGCACCGGCACCTCGAGCTTCTTGCCCGACATCGTGCGCGGCACCTCGGGAATCGCATAGACCTCGTTGGGCACGTGCCGCGCCGACAACCGCGTGCGCAGCGCGTCGAGGAGGCGCTGGCGCAGCGCGGGTTCCACGCCCGTTTCCCCGCGCGCGGCCGACGCGCCGTCGCTGGCCGGACCCTTCGCTCCGATGCCGGCGATCGTCGATCCGGGTTCGCGCAGCACCACGAACAGCGCGAGGAACGAGTCGCGACCCAGGTACTCCAGGTCGACCACGAGCGAGTCGGCGACTTCTTCGAATTCCTCGACCACCCGGTACAGCTCGCTCGTGCCCATGCGAATGCCGTGCCGGTTGATGGTGGAGTCGGAGCGGCCGTAGATCGTCGCGGTCACCGACTCGGCGCGCGGCGTGAGTTCGAGCCAGTCGCCGTGGCGCCACACGTTGGGCGGCCCCGGAAAGACGTCGAAGTAGCTCTCGAAGTAGCGGCGGCCATCGGTGTCCCCCCAGAAGTACAAGGGCATCGACGGCATCGGCGCGGTGCACACGAGTTCGCCCACTTCACCGAGCAGCGGTCGGCCGTCGTCGCCGTACGCGTGGATCGCGCCGCCCAGCGTGCGGCACTGCATCTCGCCGGCATGCACGGGCAGGATCGGGCACGCGGTCAGGAACGCGCAGCCCGGGTCGGTGCCGCCCGAGATCGACGCGAGCAGCACGTCGGGGTGCACCGACGAATAGATCCAGCGATACGCTTCCTCGGTGAGCGGCGAGCCGGTCGATCCGATCGCGCGCAGCGCCGACAGGTCGAACTGCTCGCGCGGCTTCATGCCCGCCTTCATGCACAGCGAGACGAACGCCGGGCTGATGCCCAGGAAAGTGAGTCGTTCGCGCTCGGCGAGCTGCCACAGCCTGCCCAGGTCGGGGAATCCCGGGTTGCCGTCGAACTGCAGCAGCGTCGCGCCGGTCATCAGCGTGGACACCCAAAGGTTCCACATGATCCAGCCGGTCGAGGAGAACCAGAAGAAACGGTCGTCCTCGCCGACGTCGAGGTGCAGCAGGTTGGTCTTGAGCGTCTCGAGCACGAAGCCGCCGTGGCCGTGCACGATCGGCTTGGGCATGCCGGTGGTGCCCGACGAATAGACGATCCACAGGGGATGGTCGAAAGGCACCGGCGTGAACACGCAGTCGGCGGCATCGGCGAGCGCGTCCGACCAGCTCACGACCTCGACTGCCGCGCCCGCTGCGCCCACCGCACCGAGGCTCGCCGCAGGGTCGAGACAGGGCACGAAGACGACCGCGCGCACGCTCGGCAGTTGGCGCACGAGTTCGCGAACCACGTCGCACCGGTCGAAATCCTTGCCGCCGTAGCGATAACCGTCGACCGCGAACAGCACCTTCGGCTCGATCTGCCGGAAGCGGTCGAGCACGCTCACCGGGCCCATGTCGGGCGACGAGCTCGACCAGATCGCGCCCAGGCTCGCGGTGGCCAGGAGCGCGACCACGGTCTGCGGGATGTTCGGCATGTACGAAACACAGCGATCGCCCGGCGTGACTCCGAGCCGCTTCAGCGTCGCGGTGAGCGCACCGGTTTCGGCGCGCAGCCGGTCCCAGCCGATCTCGGTGCGCGGCTGCAGCTCCGACTCGAACACCAGCGCCGGGCGGTCGCTGTGCGCGTGCACCCGCGCCGGGGCGAGGAGGTGCTCGGCGTAATTGAGCGTTTCGCCTTCGAACCAGCGCGCCCCGGGCATCTCGCGTGCCGACAGCACTCTCGAATGCGGGGTGTGCGCGATCACGCCGGCCCACTGATGGAACGACTCCCAGAAATCCTCGAGGTGCTCGACCGACCAGGTCCAGAGCGCCTCGTAGTCGGCGAAAGCGAGGCCACGGGTCTGGCGCAGCCAGTCGCGGTAACGCGTGATGCCGGCGCGCGCGATCCGCTCGCGGCTCGGTCGCCAGAGTACTTCCGGGGTCGACATGGGCCTCGCGCCTCCTCGTTTCTTCGCGGTGTTCGAGTCTATCGCCGCAGCGGCAGCCTCGCCGCCAGCGCAATGCGCGCTCGGCGCCAACGACAACTGCTTTACAGCGCATTGCTCGAGGAATAGAGTGTGTATACAGTATCCAGCACACATCCGATTTCCGGCCGCCACGTGCGGTGGAGGTGCGCCGTGGTTCCGTCGCTCGAACCTGTCGATCGTCCCGTCGCCCTGGGCGCGCAGGTCTACGACACGCTGCGCGCGCACCTGCGCGATGGCGCGCTCGAGGCCGGTCAGCCGCTGCAGGAGGTACAGCTGGCCACGCAACTGGGCGTCTCGCGCACGCCGGTGCGTGAAGCGCTCGCGCGGCTGGCGAGCGAAGGGCTGCTGGTCTCGGGCGGGCGCAGCTACATGGTGCCCGAACTCACGCTCGCCGACGTCGACGACATCTACGAAGTGCGCTTCCTGATCGAGCCGCCGGCAACCCGCCGCGTGGCCGAACGCAGCGCCGACCCGCGGGTGCGCGCGCCGATCGAGGCGGCGCTCGCCGAGGCGCGCGCTGCGCACCGCGCCGGCGACGCCGCCGCCTTTCGCGAAAGCCACGTGCGCTTCCGCAGCGCCTGGCTCGCGCTGGTGCCCAACCGGCGGCTGGTGAAAGTGATCGAGCAATACGCCGACCACATGCAGCGCATCCGCGCGCTCACGCTGGACGACGCCGGCATCCGTGCCATCGTGCTCGCAGGCTTCGAGCGCCTGACCGCGGCGCTGCGTGCCGGCGACGGAGACGCTGCCGCCGCGGCGACGCATGCGCACCTGGTCGAGGCCAGGCGCGCCTTCGTCACCGCGGTCGGCCTCGACAAGACCTGACATCCACCGGGAGGCCCCCATGCCCTACAAGGCACAGATCCCCTACGGCGCCTACTGGAGCACGCCGTTCGCGCGCTGGCAGGGCAGCTTCGCGAACCTGAACAGCGTCGAGTTCGCGGCGCACGTGGCGCGCACCGAGCTTGCGAAACGGCGCATCGACCCGACGGCGCTCGACTACGGCGTGCTCGGCTTCTCGGTGCCGCAGAAGCATTCGTTCTACGGGCTGCCGTGGCTCACCGGACTGCTCGGCGCCGGGCACGTCGGCGGCCCCACGCTGATGCAGGCCTGCGCCACCGGCGTGCGCACGCTGCTGGCGGCCGCGCAGGAAATCGAGGTCGGCATGGCCGGCGTCGCGCTGGCGATCAACTGCGACCGCACCTCGAACGGCCCGCACCTCTATTACCCCAACCCGCGCGGCCCCGGCGGCACCGGCGCCGCCGAAGACTGGGTGATGGACAACTTCAACTGCGACCCGCTCGGTCCGCACGCGATGCTGACCACCGCCGAGAACGTCGCGAAGAAGCACGGCATCGCGACCGCGGCGCAGCACGAAGTGGTGCTGCGGCGCGAGGAGCAGTACCGCGATGCGCTGGCCGACGATGCGGCGTTCCTCAGGCGTTTCATGACGCTGCCCTTCGACGTGCCGGCCCCGAACTACCGCAAGAGTGCCGGCACGCTCGAAGCCGACGAAGGCGTCTCGCGTTCCACGCCCGAGGGGCTGGCGCGGCTCGAGCCGGTCGCCAGGGGGGGCACGATCACCTACGGCGGCCAGACCCATCCGGCCGACGGCAACGCCGCGATCATCGTCGCCAGCGCCGAGCGCGCACGCGAACTCTCCAGCGACCCGAAGATCGCGGTGCGGCTGCACGGCTTCGGGTTGGCGCGCGCCGCGCTCGCGCACATGCCCGAGGCGACGGTGCCGGCCGCGCAGCGCGCGCTCGCGCAGGCCGGTCGATCGATCGCGCAGATGGCAGCGATCAAGACGCACAACCCGTTCGCGGTCAACGACCTGTACTTCGCGAAGGAAACCGGCGCCGACCTGCAATCGATGAACAACTACGGCTGCTCCCTCGTCTGGGGTCATCCGCAGGCGCCGATGGGCACCCGCTCGATCATCGAACTGATCGAGGAGCTCGCGATCCGCGGCGGCGGTTTCGGACTGTTCACCGGCTGCGCGGCCGGCGACACCGCGATGGCGGTGGTGCTCGAGGTCGCGGACGCCTGAGCGACGCGGCGCGGCGGAGCTCGACGATGCAGATGCACGAATGGATCCACCATCACGCGCGGCGCCATCCCGCGCGGCTGGCGATCCGCTTTCCGGGGCGCGACTTCAGTTACGCGGCGCTCGCGCAGTCGATCGACCGCTGCGCGGCGGCGCTGGCCGCCGCGGGCGTGCGACGCGGAAGCTGCGTTGCATACCTGGGCCTGAACAGCCCCGAAGAGATCACGCTGCTGTTCGCCTGCGCGCGCGTGGGCGCGATTTTCCTGCCGCTGAACTGGCGGCTTGCCGCGCCCGAACACCAGCAGATCCTCTCCGATTGCCCGCCGTCGCTGCTGTTCGTCGAATCGCAGTTCGTCGAACACGCCGAAGTGCTGCGCGCCCCGCTCGGCCCCGATGCCGCGGTCGCAATGGGCGAGCCCGCGCCCGGCTGGACCGGCTGGAACGCATTCCTGTCGCGCACCGCAGCGCGCGCCGCCACGCCGGCCGCCATCCACGATGCGGGCGAGCGCGACCCCGATCCGCACGCTGCGCTGCTCGTCTGCTACACGTCGGGTTCCACCGGCAAGCCCAAGGGCGTCGTGCTCACGCAGGACGCGATCGCCTGGAATGCGCTGAACAGCGCGGCGATGCACGAGTTCACCGAAGACGATCGCGTGCTCACCACGCTGCCGCTATTTCACGTGGGCGGGCTGAACAACCAGACGACGCCGGCGCTGCAAACGGGCTGCACCGTGGTGCTGCATCCGAAGTTCGAGGTCGAGGCCACCTTCGATGCGATCGAGCGCGAGCGCATCACGCTCACCGTGCTGGTGCCCGCGCAGCTCGAAGCAATGCTCGCACACCCGCGCTGGAACGGCGCCGATCTTTCGAGCCTGCGCATGATCACCACCGGCTCGATGATCGTGCCCGAGCGCCTGATCCGTGCGGTGCACGCGCGCGGCGTGCCGCTGGTGCAGGTCTACGGCGCCACCGAAACCTGCCCGATCGCCGCCTGCCAGCAGGCGCAGGACGCCTTTCGCAAGGCGGGCTCGGCAGGCCGGGCGGCCGCGCACTGCGAACTGCGCATCGTCGGCGACGACGACCGCGAGGTCGCGCAGGGCGCCACCGGCGAGATCCTGGTGCGCGGTCCGAACCTGATGAGCGGCTACTGGAACGCGCCGCAGGCCACAGCGGCGGTGCTGGTCGACGGCTGGTTCCACACCGGCGACATGGGGCACCTGGACGCCGAGGGTTTCCTCTACGTCGACGGCCGGCGCAAGGAAATGATCATCTCGGGCGGGGAGAACATCTATCCGGCCGAGATCGAGAACGTGCTCACCGAGTCGCCCGACATCGCCGAGGCCTCGGTGGTGGGCTGGCCCGACCGCCGCTGGGGAGAGATCGCGGTCGCGGTCGTCGCCCCGCGCGCGGGCCGCCGCCTCGACGAAACGGCCGTGCTCGGCCTGCTCGAAGGACGCATCGCCCGCTTCAAGCACCCGAAGCGGGTGCTCTTCGTCGATGCGCTGCCCAAGACGGCGCTCGGCAAGGTCCGTCGCGAGGAAGTGCGGCGCCTGGTCGCCGGCACGCCCGCTGGCGGCTGAACAAGGAGGAATGCCCCATGGCCCTCGAGATCGGCATCGACGTCGGCGGCACCTTCACCGACTTCGTCGTCACCCGCGACGGCGCCGAGCCGGCGATCTTCAAGTCGCTGTCCACGCCGGACGATCCGTCGATCGCGGTGGTCGCCGGCCTGGCCGACATCGCGGCGAGCATGAATCCGCCGATGACGCTCGAGGACTTCGCGCCGACGATCGATTCGATCGTGCACGGCACGACCGTGACCACCAACGCCACGCTCACGCACACCGGCGCGAAGTGCGGCCTCGTCACCACGCAGGGCGTGCGCGACGCACTCGAGATGCGCCGCGGCATCCGCGAGGAGCAGTACAACAACCGTTATGAGAACGTGAAGCCGCTGGTGCCGCGCTACCTGCGCGCCGGCGTCCCGGGCCGCATCGACCGGGTGGGCGCGGAGACCACGCCGCTCGACGTCGACGCCGTGCGCGAGGCGATCGGCTTGTTCCGGCGCGAGAAGGTGCAGGCAGTGGCGATCTGCTTCATGAACTCGTTCGCCAACCCGGCGCACGAGCGCGCCGCCGCCGAAATCGTCCGGCGCGAGCTGCCCGGTGCGTACCTGTCGGTGTCCACCGACCTGCTGCCGTCGATCCGCTTCTACGAGCGCGTGAGCACCACGGTGCTCAACGCCTACGTCGGTCCGAAGCTGAACCACTACCTCGACCAGCTGGTCGGGCGCCTGAAGGGCATCGGCTTCGACGGGCTGCTGCTGATCATGCAGTCCAACGGCGGGGTGATCTCGCCGCAGCTGGCGCGCGAGAAGGCGGCGCTCACGCTGCTGTCGGGCCCGGCGGGCGGCCCGGGCGCGGGGCTCTTCTATGCGCGCGCCCACGGCTTCGACAAGTGCATCACCACCGACATGGGCGGCACCAGCTTCGAGGCCTCGGTCTCGGTGGGCGCGCCGATGATCAAGAACGACGGCGAGATCGCGCGCCACAAGCTCGCGCTGCCGATGCTCGACATCCACACGATCGGCGCGGGCGGCGGCTCGATCGGCTGGCTCGACGAAGGCGGGCTGCTGCGGATGGGCCCGCAGAGCGCCGGCGCCGATCCGGGCCCTGCCTGCTACGGCAAGGGCGGCACGCTGCCCACCACGACCGACGCCAACCTGGTGCTGGGCTATCTCGACCCCGGTTTCTTCGCCGGCGGCAGGATGAAGCTCGACGCGGCCGCCGCACGCGCGGCGATCGAGGAACACGTCGCGCGTCCCATGGGCCTGGGCGTCGAGGAGGCCGCGGCCGGCATGTACCGGGTCGCCTGCAACAACATGGCGCAGGGCGTGCGCGAGGTCACGATCAAGCGCGGCTTCGATCCGCGCGAGTTCCCGATCGTGCCGGCCGGCGGCGCGGGCCCGATCCACTCGTGCCTGATCTGCCACGAGCTCGAGATCCCGCTGCAGATCGTGCCGCGCGAATCCTCGGTGCTGTGCGCGTTCGGCATGCTGATGAGCGAACTGAAGCACGACTTCGTGCGCACTTTCGTCGCGCGGCTCGAGTCGCTCGAATGGACGAAGCTCGTCGACATGATCGACGCGATGGCGCGCGAGGGCGCTGCGCTGCTGGCCGAAGAGCGCATTCCTGAAGCGCGCCGGCGCTACGAAGTCAAGTTCGACTGCCGCTACATCCGGCAGTACCACGAGGTGTCGTTCGTCGTGCCGCGCGCGCTGCTCGACGCGCGCGATGCGGCCGGCATCGCGCGCGCCTTCCACGCCGAGCACAACCGGCTCTACGGCTACTCGCTCGAGCAGGAGGCGACGCCGATCGAGATCATCAACGTGCGCGTGCAGGCGATCGGCGCGGTCGACATGCCGGCTTACCGCAAGGACGAGTGGATGGGTGCCGATGCCTCGCACGCGCTGAAGGGGCGGCGCGCCGTCTACGTCCCCGAGAGCCGCAGCTTCGCCGAGGTGCCGATCTACGACGGCCACCGGATGCGCTTCGGCAACCGCATCGACGGCCCGGCGATGATCGAGCAGGCGACCACCGCGATCTTCGTGAGCGCCTCGTACGACTGCGTGGTCGACGCATTGGGCTCGTTCGCCGTCTACCGCAAGGGGCGCGAAGACCTCTGCCGCGCGGCCTTCGGGCCGTCGGCGCAGGCCGAACCCGCCACCGCCCCCGCCTGAACCCGACCCGGAGCCTTCGCCATGAGCACCGCCGAATCGCCGAAGATCGACCCGATCCTGCTGTCGGTGTACGCACGCACCTTCCGTTCGATCACCGACGAGATGAGCATCTCGATGGAGCAGACGACGCGCTCGCCGATCCTGTGCGAGGCGAAAGACTACGTCACGGGCCTCTACGACGCCGACGGCAACATGCTCGAGCAGACCGAGAACCTGCCGATCCTCGCGTTCTCGCTCGCGCCGGTGTGCAAGTACATCAAGGAGTACTTCGGCGACGAGATCTACCCGGGCGACGTCATCTTCCACAACGACGTGTTCAGCCTCGGCAACCAGAACAACGACGTCGCGGTGTTCAAGCCGGTGTTCCTCGGCGAGCGGCTGGTCGCCTGGACCGCGGTGAAGGGCCACCAGGCCGACATCGGCGGCAACGTCGCGGGCGGCTACAACCCGAACGCGGTCGAAGTCTGGCAGGAGGCGCTGCGCATCCCTCCGGTCAAGGTGGTCGAGCGCGGCAAGCTGCGCAAGGACGTCTGGAACCTCATCTTCGCCAACGTGCGCCTGGACATCGTGCAGCACGACATGAAGGCCGAGATGGGCGCGTGCACGATCGGCGAGCGGCGCATGCTCGAGTTGCTGGCCAAGTACGGGGTCGACAGCTACGAGGCGCACAAGCAGGCGCTCTTCGACGCCACGCGGCGCATGATGGAGGCCGAGATCGCCAAGATCCCGAACGGCCGCTATTCGGGCGAAGGCTACGTCTACTACGACGGCCGCCACGAGGGCTCGAAGTTCACGATCCGCGTCGACATCGAGGTCGAGGATCGCAGGATCCGCTTCGACTACTCGCGCACCGACCCGCAGACCAACGGCTTCGTCAACGGCACCTTCACCTCGAGCGCCTCGGCCACGATCCTCACGCTGCTGCAGATGGTGAACCCCGACATTCCGCACAACGAGGGGATGGTGCAGCCGATCGAGATCGTGATCCCGGAGGGCACGATCCTGAACGCCGCCTATCCGAAGGCCACCACCTTCGGCAACCACCTGTGCCCGCCCAACGCCGACGCGATCCAGCGCGCGCTCGCGCCGGTGCTGCCCGACCGCGTCACCGCCGGCTGGAACAACCTGCTCGCGTCGCTCACCACCGGCATCGATCCGCGCACCGGCGAGAAGTACGTCGACATCGGCTTCATGGGCCTGAAGGGCGGCTCGGGCGCGATGCTCGGCGCCGACGGCTACGACCACATCGGCATGATCGACGCCTCGGGCGGCGTGCTCGACCAGGACTACGAGATGTTCGAGCAGCAGACACCGCACACGCTGCTGCGCCACGAGTTGCTGACCGACTCGGCCGGCGCGGGCTGGTGGCGCGGCGGGCTCGGCGTGGAGACGATTTTCGAGATCGGCTCGGACGACACGCAACTGGTCACTTTCGGCGACGGCGACTTCGAGCCGGCCTTCGGCCTGTTCGGCGGCCAGGACGCCGGGCTGAACTTCATCCGCCTGCAGTACCCGGACGGCCGCACCGTCGTGCCGAGGAACAAGGACCTGATCACCGGGGTGCCCAGGGGAACGATCTACCACCAGGTGGCCAGCGGGGGCGGCGGTTATGGCGATCCGAAGAAGCGCGATCGCAAGGTGCTCGCGGAGGAGGTGCGCAACGGCGTGATCTCGGCCGAGGCGGCGCGCGAGGTCTACGGAATGGACGAGGAGTCCTGAAGATGGACTTCGAGCTGAGCGACGAGCAGAAGGCGGTGCGCGACGCGTTCGCGCGCTTCGCCGACCAGCGCATCGTGCCGCAGGCCGCGGCGCTCGACGAGGCGCGCGCGTTCCCGCGCGAACTGTTCGGCGAGCTGGCGGCGCTCGGCCTGTTCGGAATGCGCTATCCGGAAGAGGTCGGCGGCAGCGGCATGGCGCTCGCCGAGTTCTGCCTGGCGCTCGAGGAGATCGCGCGCGGCTCGATGTCGCTGGCCGGCGCCGCGGCGATGCAGTCGCTGATGGGCACCAAGTTCCTGCACATGCTGGGCAACACCGACATCGTCGAGCGGCTGTTCAAGCCGGCACTGGCCGGCGAGAAAATCGGCGCGATCTGCATGACCGAGCCGAACGCGGGCTCCGACCTCGGCTCCATCGCCACGACCGCGAAGAAGGTCGACGGCGGCTACGTGCTCGACGGGCAGAAAACCTGGATCACTTCGGCGCCGGTGGCCGACTTCTTCACCGTCTTCGCGCGTGCCGGCGAGGAGAGGAAGCTCACGATCTTCCTGGTCGAGAAGCACTTCGCCGGCATCACGGTCGGACGCGAGATCCACAAGATGGGGGTCTGGGCGCTGCCGACCTCGGAAGTCGCGTTCGCCGGGTGCTTCGTCCCCGACAGCCACCGGCTCTCGAAGGAAGAAGGCGACGGCGAAGCTCACCTGCGCAAGACGCTGGCCGAGATCCGCATCATCACCGGCGCGATGGGGCTGGGCGTGGCGCGCGCCGCACTCGACGAGGCGGTGCGCTACGCGGGCGAGCGCCGCCAGTTCGGCAAGCCGATCGACCGCTTCCAGGCGATCCAGATGAAGCTCGCCGGGATGGCCACCGGGCTGCAGGCCGCGACGCACCTGGTGCGCCACGCCGCCTGGCTGCGCGACGCGGGGCGCCCACACCACAAGGAGGCGGCGATGTGCAAGCTGTTCGCCACCGAGACCGCGGCCGACATCTGCGACCAGGCGGCCCGCGTGCTCGCCTCGTACGGCTACGCGATGGAGTACCCGGTGCAGCGCTACCTGCGCGACGTGCGCTTCACGCTGATCGGCGGCGGCACCAGCGAAATCCTGAAACTGATCATCGCCAAGGAGGTCACCTCATGAGCGCCGTCGCAGGGCTCGCGCCACGAAACCCGCAGCAGCGCCGGATCAGGGTGCTGCTCGCCAAGCCCGGCCTCGACGGCCACGACCAGGGCGCGAAGGTGGTCGCGCGCGCGATGATGGACGCCGGCTTCGAGGTCATCTACACGGGGCTGCGGCAGACGCCCGAATCGGTGGCACGCATGTCGCTCGAGGAAGACGTCGACGTGATCGCGCTCTCCAGCCTGGCCGGTTCGCACCTGCCGTTCTGCCGCAAGCTCGAGCCGCTGCTCAGGGCCAACGGGCTCGGCGACAAGCTCTGGCTGATCGGCGGCAACCTTCCCGCGCAGGACCACGACGAGTTGCGCGCGCTGGGCTTTCGCGGCGTGTTTCCCACCGGTTCGAAGCTCGACGCGATCGTCGGCTACATCCTGGAGCAGGTGAAATGAGCGACCGTACGCCCCCCGAGCTGCGGCCGGTGCTCAACGAATCCGGCATCGAAGTCCAGCCGCTCTACACCGCCGCCGACGTCGACGAAAGCGGCGGCCTGGCGATGCTGGGCGCGCCCGGCGAGTACCCCTTCACCCGCGGCATCCACCGGCTGATGTACCGCAGGCAGCCCTGGACGATGCGCCAGTACGCCGGCTTCGGCAATCCGCACGAGACCAACCAGCGCTTCAAGTACCTGATCGCCAACGGCCAGACCGGACTGAACGTGGCCTTCGACCTGCCCACGCAGATCGGGCTCGATTCCGACGATCCGCTCGCCGAGGGGGAAATCGGCCGCGTGGGCATGTCGGTGGACACGCTGCGCGATTTCGAGGTCGCCTTCGACGGCATCGACCTGGCGAAGATCACCGTGTCGCTCACGATCAACGGCGCAGCGGCGATCCTGATCGCGATGTACCTGGCCATGGCCGAGAAGCGCGGCTACGACCTGAAGCAGTTGCGCGGCACCGCGCAGAACGACATCCTGAAGGAATTCATCGGCCGCGGCACCTGGATCTTCCCGGTCGAACCCTCGATCCGGCTGGTGGGCGACACGATCGAGTACTGCGCAGGACACGCGCCGAAATACAGCCCGGTGTCGGTCTGCGGCTATCACATCCGCGAATCGGGGGCGACGCCTGCACAGGAGATGGCCTACGCGTTCTGCATCGCACGCGCCTATGCCGACGAGGTGATCCGGCGCGGCCTTCACGTCGACGAGTTCGCCGGCCGGCTGTCGTACAACTTCAACATCTTCGGCAACCTCTTCGAGCAGGTCTGCAAGTTCCGCGCCGGGCGCAGCCTGTGGGCGAAGATCATGAAGGAGCAGTACCGGGCCGAGAAGCCGGGCTCGATGTGGCTGCGGATGATCGCCGGCGGCGGCGGCGGCGGTCTCACTTTCGAGCAGCCGGAGCTGAACATCGTGCGCGGCGCCTACTACGCGCTGATCAGCGCGCTCTCGGGCGCGCAGACCATGGCGTTGTGCTCGTACGACGAGGCCTACACGATCCCCACCGAGTACTCGGCGCGCATCTCGCTGCGCACGATGCAGATCCTGATCGAGGAAATGGGGCTCACCGAGACCGTCGACCCGCTGGGCGGCTCGTACTACGTCGAGACGATGACCAACCGGATGCGCCAGAAGATGGAGGAGATCATCGCCGAGACCGACGCGGCCGGCGGCATCGTGCGGCTGGTCTCCGAGGGCATCATCCAGGCGAAAGTGTCGGCGCAGGCCTACCAGATGCAGCGCGACATCGAATCGGGCAGGTTCCCGAAGGTGGGCGTGAACCGCTACCGCAACGAAACGGAAGAGGAACACCCGGTGGAGTTCCACCCGTACAGAGAGGAAGACGCCCGGGTGCAGATCGAGGGCCTGAACCGCGTGCGCGCCGGGCGCGACGAGGCCGCGGTGGCCCGCGCGCTCGACCGGGTCGCGCGCGACGCGCAGGCGGGCGCGAACCTGATGCCGGCAATCGTCGAGGCAGTGAAGGCCTACGCGAGCGTGGGTGAGATCACGAAGCAGATGGTCAAGGTGTTCGGCCGCTACCGCGAGCCGATAAGATTCTGAACGCAGTCGGGAGCGATTCATGCAAGAGGTGAGCACCTACCTGGCACCGCACCGCCTGGACGAGGCGTTGCGGGCGATGGCCGACGGCGATGCCACGGTGTTGTGCGGCGGCACCGACCTCACGCCGCAGACCGACGCGGGCGTGCGCCATTACGGGACGACGCTGCTGAACATCCGCCGCATCGAAGGCCTGGGCGGCATCGACACCAGCGGCGACGAGATCCGCATCGGCGCGACGACGACCGTCAGCGAGATCCGCCGCAACGCCGCGCTGGCGGACATCGCACCGGCGCTGGTCCAGGCAGCCGAGCATTTCGCCAGCGAGCAGCTGCGCAACGCTGCGTCGGTGGGCGGCAACCTGTGCAACGCCTCGCCCGCTGGCGACATGAGCCCGCCGCTGCTGGTGCTCGACGCTGCGGTCGAGCTCGCCTGCTGGCACGAGGGCGCAGTGCAGACGCGCCGGGTGCCGCTGGAACGGTTCTTCCTCGCCCCCCGCAAGACCGCCATGCGCCCGCAGGAACTGCTCACCGCAGTCGTGTTCGCCCGGCCCGCGGCCGACTTCGTGAGCAGGTTCCGCAAGGCCGGGCCACGTCCCGCGCTCGAGATCTCCACGGTATCGGTCGCGCTGGGCGCGCGGCTCGCCGGCAACAGGCTGGGCGCGGTGCGCGTGGCGATGGGATCGGTCGCAGCCACCCCCTTGCGCGCCCGCCACGTGGAAGCCGCGCTCGAAGGCAGGCCGCTAGACGCCGCGACGATCGCCGCCGCGGTCGCCGCGAGCGGCGAGGACGCCAGGCCGATCGACGACGTGCGCGCCAGCGCCTGGTACCGCAGCCACCTTGTCCGGGTATTCGTCGAAGAGGTACTCAATGATGTCCGTCGAGACTGAAATCAGCTTCACGCTCAATGGCCGCGAGGTGCGCCTGAAGGTGCCCGTCGTGATGAAGACCCTGGCCATGCTGCGCGACATGCTCGGCCTCACCGGGACCAAGTACGCCTGCGGCGAAGGCGAATGCGGCGCCTGCACGGTCAGCGTCGACGGCAAGACGGTCAACAGCTGCCTGATGTACGCGGTCGATTGCGACGGACGCGAGGTCGTGACCATCGAGGGACTGCGCACGCCCCAGGGCATGCACCCGGTGCAACAGGCCTTCGTCGACCACGGCGCCGTGCAGTGCGGCTACTGCACGCCCGGCATGATCATGCAGGCCCGCTACCTGCTGGAGAACAATCCCGACCTCACGCGCGAACAGGCGCGCCGGGGCCTCGAAGGCAATCTCTGCCGCTGCACCGGCTACACCAAGGTGCTCGATGCGGTGGAAGCCGTGGCAGGAACGAGCGGAGCACAGCGATGAAGAAGAGCGCCAATCCTTCACCCATCATGAAGACGTCCCTGATCGGCCAGCGAGTCAGGAAACCCGACGCACCCGACAAGGCCACGGGCAAGACGCGCTACATCAACGACATGGTGTTGCCGCAGATGCTGATCGGCAAGGTGCTGTTCGCCGGCCGGCCGCACGCCAGGATCGTTCGCATCGACACCGAGGCGGCGCGCAGGCTTCCGGGCGTGCACGCGGTGCTCACCGGCAAGGACGCCGCCGGCATGAAATTCGGCTTCGTGCGCGACAACGTCGCGCTCAAGGACAAGGTGCGCTGCGAGCACGACGAGATCGCCGCGGTCGCGGCCGAAACCGAAGAGCTCGCCGCCCGCGCGCTCGGGTTGATCGAAGTCGAATACGAAGACCTGCCGGGCGTGTTCACGCCCGAGGCCGGCGCCCGGGAAGGCGCCCCGCTCGTCCACGACGATTTTCCCGGCAACAGGAGCCTGCACTTCGAGTTCAGGCACGGCGACCTGGCCGCGGCCGAAGCTGCCTCCGACCTGATCGTCGACAACGTGTTCCGCCCGCACCACGTGACGCACTGCTGCATGGGCACTTCGTGCGCGATTGCCGACTTCGACCACAACGGCAAGCTGACGATCTGGACGCAGACGCAGTACCCGTACAACTACAAGATGGACCTCGCTCCGGCGCTGGGCATGGATCCGGGCGACATCCGGGTCATCCAGCCGCCCGTGGGCGGCGCCTTCGGCTCCAAGCTCGACGTCTATCCCTACGAGCCGATCGCCGCGCTGCTGGCGAAGAAGACCGGCCGACCGGTCAAGGTCACGTATACGCGCGAGGAGGAGTTCAAGGCTTCGCCCACGCGCCAGGCCGCGATCATCCACATGCGCACCGGCTGCACCCGCGACGGCGTGCTCACCTTCCGCAGCGCCGACGTGCTGCTCGACAACGGCGCCTACACCTCGTGGGGACCGACGATTCCGGTCATCATGATGCGCACCACTTCCGGTCACTATCGCGTGCCGGTCGTCGACTTCAAGGCGCAGGCGATCTACACCAACAATCCCTATGCCGGATCGTTCCGCGGCTACGGCAACGTCCAGACCAGCTACGCCACCGCGCAGCAGATCGACATGCTGGCCGAAATGGTCGACCTGGATCCGCTCGAGTTCCGCCTGAAGAACGCCCAGGTGTCGGGCGAGACCACCCCGCAGAGATCGTTCCTGCGCGAATGCGCCTTCGTCGAATGCCTGCAGACCGCCGCCCGGGCCAGCGACTACAGCCGCAAGCACCGGGAGTACGCGGCGCTGCGCGATGCGCCCGGGCGCTACAAGAAAGGCATCGGCCTCGCCTCGTCGATCCACAACGCCGGGGGCGCCAAGATCCACAAGTCCGACGGCATCGGCACCATCCTGAAGGTGGACGACTACGCCCGCGTCACGGTCATCACCGGCGCCTCCGAGATCGGCCAGGGCATCGACGCGGTGATCACGCTGATCGCTGCCGAGGAACTGGGCGTGCCGCTCGAGCACGTAACCCTCGTCAACAACGATTCCGACATCGCACCGTGGGACGTGGGCGTGCACGCTTCGCGCACCACCTTCATCGCGGGCAACGGAGCGCGCCGTGCCGCGCGCAAGGCGAAGGCGCAGATCCTGAACGCCGCCGAAAAGTTCCTCGACGAACCCGCGCAGAACCTCGACCTGCGCGGCGGCTGGGTGGTGCGCGCGAACGACGGCACCGCGCTGATCAGGCTCGAGCGCCTGATGCGCCAGATGCACTTCCAGGCCGAACCCGAACTGGTGATGGTCACCGACTACTACGAACCCAGGAGCGAGCCCGAAGGCGCGAAGCACGTCTCCGACCACTCGGCCGCGTATGCCCACGCGGTGCACGTCGCCGAGATCACCGTCGACACGCTCACCGGCGAGATCGTGGTCGAGAAAATCACCGTTGCGCAGGACGTCGGCCGCGTCATCAATCGCATGGGCCTCGAGGGCCAGGTCGAAGGCGGGATCGCGATCGGGCTCGGCTACGCGATGAGCGAGAACATGCGCATCGAGAACGGCATGCTGAGGAACCCGTCGTTTCGCGATTACAAGCTGATCACGGCGCCCGAGATGCCGCCCATCGAGATGCACTTCATCGAGAGCGACTGCGCCGAGGGCCCCTATGGCGCCAAGGGCATCGCCGAACTGCCCACGATCGTGATCGCCCCGGCCATCGCCAACGCGCTGTACAACGCCACCGGCGTGCGCATCTTCGATCCACCGATGACGCCGGAGACGGTCGCGCGCGCCATCCACGAGAAGCGGGCGGCGGCCGCTGCCGGCGGGGCCGCGGTCGGGCGCGAGAGCGTGACGGTCTGAGCGGGCATGAAACTGAAGTACTTCGCCTGGCTTCGCCACAGCATGGGATGCGAATCGGAGAGCATCGCCCTGCCGGACGGGATCAGCAACGTGGGCATGCTGCTCGACTGGCTCGCGACCCGCGACGAGCGCTTCAGGCGTGCGTTCGACTACATCGACGTCGTGCTGGTCTCGGTGAACGACGAGTATGCGAACCGCGACCATCCGGTGCGCGACGACGACGAGGTGGTTCTGGCCCCGCCGATCGCGGGCGGCTGAGGAGAGCGCCTTGAGTTCCCCCCGTATCGACCAGGGCATCCGCGCATGAGGCGCCGCACGGTTCTCTCGATGGAGCAGGCGCTGTCGCTGCCGTCGGCGACGCTGCGCTTCGCGCAACTGGGCTGGCGCGTGATCCGCATCGAATCCACGCCCGGCGGCTCCGGGCTGCCGGGCGATCCGAACCGCTACATCGGATCGCGCGTGGCCGAGGACGACCGGCGCAGCTACTTCGTGGCGCCCAACGTCGGCAAGGAAGCGATCGCGCTGAACCTGAAGGACGGGCGCGGCCACGAGGTGCTGCAGCGGCTGATCCGCGAGCTCGACGTCGACGTGTTCTGCTGCAACACGATGCCGTCGCGCTACCGCGCGCTCGGCATCGACTACGAGACGCTGTCGGCGGTCAAGCCCGACCTGATCTGGGCCGGCATCTCGGCAATGGGTCCGGCTTATCCGGAGGCGCCGGGCTACGACCCGGTGATGCAGGCGATGGCCGGCTACATGGAGGTCACCGGCGACCCCGACGGCCCGCCGATGCTCACCGGCATTCCCGTGATCGACCTGAAGGCGGGCGACGAGGTCTACGCCAACGTGATGGCGGCACTGCTCGAACGCAACGAGACCGGCCGCGGCACGCGCATCGACGTGTCGATGCTGCAGGCGGCGGCCTCGTGGCTGATCACCGTGCTGCCGCTGGTCGACTTCGATTGCCAAGCCAACGAGATCACCCGGTCCGGCAACGAGCACCGCAAGTTCATTCCGACCAACGTCTATCCGACCAGCGACGGCTACGTGTACCTGGCGATCGGCAGCGACGTGCAGTGGCGCCGGCTCACCGCCATCCCGAAGTTCGCGCCGGTGGCCGGCGAGATGCGCGCGACCAACGAGGGGCGCCACCGCGAACGCGAGGCGATCCACCGCGACATGGCGGCGGTCACGCGCGCGCACACCGCCGACGCGATCCTCGCCGATCTTCGCGCGGCGACGATTCCCGCCACGCGCATCCTCGACATCCGGCAGGTGCGCGAACTGCCTGCATTGCGCGACAAGCTCACGCGCACCACGATGCCCGACGGCCGGGTCGTGCACATGCAGCCGATGGCGGTGGACGTGGCCGGCGCGCGCGCCGAACTGCCGGCCCCGCCGCGCTACGGCGCCGACACCGGGCGCGTGCTGGGCGAAGCCGGCTATTCGGCCGATGAAATCCGGGCGCTGCGCGGTGCCGGACTGGTCGCCTGAGAACGCCTTGCGCCCGATCGCTTCGGCCGGCACGGTCCGGCCATCTCTCCAGCCCGAACCGGCCCGCTCCGGGAGGAACCCGTGAACACGACCTTCTCCAATCCGTTGCTGCAGGCGCCCGTGCGCCCGATGCCCGCGCACGTTGCGATCATCGGCGCCGGCTCGATCGGCCCGGACATCGGCTATTACCTCAAGAGCGCACTGCCGTCGCTCTCGCTCACGCTGGTCGACCTGCAGCAGCCGGCGCTCGACGCGGCAATCGCGCGGCTGCGCGGCTACGCCGAGAAGGCGGTCGCGCGCGGCAAGATGAAGCCGGCCGACAAGGACGCGGTGCTGGCCGGCATCGCCGGCACGACCGACTACGACGCGATTGCGGGCTGCGACTGGGTGCTCGAGGCGGCCACCGAGAATCTCGCGCTGAAGCGGCGCATCTTCGCGGAGGTCGAGGCGCGCGTGGCGCCCGACGCGATCATCACCTCGAACACGAGCTCGCTGCCGGCCGCGCGCATCTTCGCGCAGCTGCGCGAGAAGCGGCGCGCCACCGTCACGCATTTCTTCGCGCCGGCCTGGCGCAACCCGGCGGTCGAGGTGATCGACTGGCCGGACGCCGATCCGGCGCTCGTCGCGCACCTCAGGCGCCTGTTCTGCGAAACCGGCAAGCTGCCGCTGGTCACCGCCGACGCACCGTGCTTCATGCTCGACCGCATCTTCGACAACTGGTGCAACGAGTCGGCGCTGCTGCTCGGGCGGGCGACGGCCGGCGAGATCGACAGCGTCGCCGCCGACTACGTGCACGCGGGGCCCTTCTTCGTGCTCAACCTGGCGCGCGGCAACCCGATCATCGTCGAGACCAACACGCTGCAGGCCGACGAAGAGGGCGAGCACTACCGGCCGGCCTCGATTTTCCGCTCGGTCGACAAGTGGGTCACGGTCGGTCCGAACCAGCGGCTCGAGGTCGCCCCCGACACCGCGGCAGCGGTGCGCGACCGGCTGCTCGGCGTGCTGTTCTCGCAGTCGGTGGACATCCTCGATCGCGCGATCGGCGGCGCAGCCGACCTCGACCTCGGCTGTCGCGTCGCGCTCGGCTTCCGGCGCGGCCCGCTCGAACTGATGCGCGCGCTCGGCGACGCGCAGAGTGCGCGCGTGCTCGAGCGCTTCGCACGCGAGCGGCCCGGCATGCCGATGCCGAAACGGGCTCTCGCCGACTACCAGCGCTTCGAGCGCCACGTGCTGGTCGACGAGCTCGACGGGGTCAAGGTGATCACCCTTCGGCGACCCGAGGCGCTGAACGCGCTGCACGACGAGATGACCGACGAGATCCTCGAAGTGATCCGCCGGCACGAGAACGACGACGCGATCGCCGGCTTCGTGATCACCGGCTACGGCACGCGGGCATTCTGCGCAGGCGCCGACATCGGGCGCTTCCCGTCGATGCTCGGCGACGCCGACGCGTCGGTGCAATACGCGCGCGATTGCTCGCGCCTGCTCGTGCACCTCGACGCAATGGCCAAGCCGGTGGTCGCCGCAGTCAACGGCATGGCACTGGGCGGCGGCTTCGAGCTGGCGATGCGCTGCCACGCGCTGGTGGCCACGCGCGACGCGTGGATGCAGCTGCCCGAGGTGACGCTGGGCATCCTGCCGGGCATCGGCGCGATGGTGGTGCCGTACCGGCGCTGGCCCGGCGCAGCTGCGGTGTTCCACGAAATGCTGCGACGTGGGGAGCGACTGAAGGCCACGCGCGCGCACGAGCTCGGCATCGTCGACGAACTGGCCGACGACCCACGCTCGCTGGTGCACGCGGCAGTGCGGCGGGTGCGCGCACTCGCGGCCCGGCGCACGCCGATCCCCGACGGTCCGGTTGCAATTCCGCCATTCGACGGCGAGGTGTCGACCGCCGCCGGCGGGATGGCACTCTCCCGCACGACGGTCGGGCTGATCGAGCGGGCCGTGCGCGAAGCCGCTGCGGCGCCCACGCTGGCCGAGGCGCTCGAGATCGGCTACCGCGCATTCGGGGCCAGTGCCTGCACTGCCGCCGCGCGCGAAGGCATTGCCGCCTTCCACGAGCGGCGCACGCCCGATTTCACGAAGACCGAATGAACCTGCAAATCGCCATGCTGCTGGGCCAGGACGGCGTCACCAACGGCGCGATCTACGCGCTGCTCGCGCTCGCGCTGGTGCTGGTGTTCGCGGTCACCCGGGTGATCTTCATTCCGCAGGGTGAATACGTCGCGCTGGGCGCGCTCACGCTAGCCAGCCTGCAGGCCGGGAAGACGCCCGGCACCGTATGGCTGCTGCTGGGCGCGGGTGCACTCGTGACCGCGGTCGAAGCGGCGATCGCGGTGCGCAGCGGCAGGCGTCGCCACCTCGCGTCCGTCGTCGGCTGGAACCTCGCCTATCCGGCGGCTGCCGCGCTCGCGGTCGCGCTGCTCGACCTGCGCAGCCTGCCGCAGGCGGCGCAGGTCGGCCTTGCCCTGCTCCTGGTCGTACCGCTCGGGCCCATGGTCTACCGGCTCGCCTTCCAGCCGCTCGCGCACGCATCGGTGCTGGTGCTGCTGATCGTGGCGGTCGCGGTGCACTTTGCGCTGGTCGGACTGGGGCTGCTCATCTTCGGCGCCGAAGGCTCGCGTACGCAGCCTTTCACCGACGCACGCTTCGATCTCGGCATCGTGTCGGTCAACGGGCAGGCCCTGTGGGTCGTGGGCGCGTCGATCGCGCTGATCGTGCTGCTGTACCTGTTCTTCGAGCGCACGATCTACGGCAAGGCACTGCGCGCCACCGCGATGAATCGCACCGGCGCCCGCCTGATGGGCATCCCCACGGTGCTGGCCGGCAAGCTGGCGTTCCTGCTGGTGGCTCTCATCGGCGCGCTGTCGGGAATCCTGGTCGCGCCGCTCACCACGATCTATTACGACACCGGCTTTCTCATCGGCCTGAAGGGCTTCGTCGGCGCCATCGTGGGCGGCCTGGCGAGCTACCCGGCCGCGGCGGCAGGCGCACTGCTGGTGGGCCTGCTCGAGTCGTTTTCGTCGTTCTGGGCGTCGGCGTTCAAGGAGGTGATCGTCTTCACGCTGATCATTCCGGTCCTCCTGTGGCGCTCGCTCGCCACGCGCCGCGTCGACGAGGAAGAATGATGCCGCGTGCGCCGCTGCTCGCCTTCCTCGTCGCGCTCGCGCTGGCACCGTTCACGCTGCCCGAGTTCCACGTCATCCTGCTCAACTACATCGGCCTGTATGCGCTGGTGGCGCTGGGCCTGGTGCTGCTCACCGGCGTTGCGGGACTCACCTCGTTCGGCCAGGCGGCTTTCGTGGGCCTGGGAGCCTATGCGAGCGCGTGGCTGAGCACCACCCCCGACCTGCCTGCCTGGCTCGCGTGGGCCGGCGGCTCGCCCTGGATCGGCCTGGCACTGGGGCTGGTCCTCACCGCGATCGTTGCCTGGGTGCTGGGCGCACTGACGCTGAAGCTGTCGGGTCACTACCTGCCGCTGGGCACGATCGCCTGGGGCATCAGCCTTTACTTCCTGTTCGGCAACCTCGGCTTTTTGGGCGGACACACCGGCATCACCGGCATCCCGGCGCTGCACCTGGGCGGCGTCGAGGTGCGCGATGCACGCGGCTTCTACTTCCTGATCTGGCTGGTCCTGCTCGCCGCGATGTGGTTCACACGCAACCTGCTCGACTCGCGCGAGGGGCGCGCGATCCGGGCGCTGCGCGGCGGCGCACTGATGGCCGAAGCGATGGGCGTCGACACGGCACGCGCGAAGATGGTCGCTTTCCTCGTCGCGGCGCTCTTCGCCGCCGTATCGGGCTGGCTTTACGCGCACATGCAGCGCTTCGTGAATCCCACTCCGTTCGGCCTGAACCTGGGCATCGAGTACCTGTTCATGGCGGTGGTCGGGGGCGCGTTCAGCGTCTGGGGCGCGCTGCTCGGGGCGGGCCTGATCACCGTCCTGAAGCAATGGCTGCAGGACCTGCTCCCGGCGATCTTCGGCGCCTCGGGCAACTTCGAGGTGATCGTGTTCGGCGTCATGATGGTGCTGCTGCTGCAGCGCGCCCCCGACGGTCTGTGGCCGATCCTCGTGCGCCGGCTGCCGGTCGCGCGCACCCGCGCGCACGCGCGCCCTGCGGCGCCGCAAGGCGAGCCGCTGCCGCGGCGCGAGGCGGCAGCGCGCGGCAGCGAGCTCCTCGTGCTGAACGGGGTCGACAAGCGCTACGGCGGCCTGGTGGCGAACCACGACATGAGCCTCACCGTGCGCGCCGGCGAGGTGATGGCGCTCATCGGGCCAAATGGCGCCGGCAAGAGCACGCTGTTCAACTGCATCTCGGGCGCCCATCCGGTGAGCGACGGCGAGATCAGCTTTCTCGGACGACGCATCGAGCGGCTCGACGCCCGGGAGATCGCGCGCCTGGGCATGAGCCGCACTTTCCAGCACGTGCGCCTGCTGCCGGCGATGAGCGTGCTCGAGAACGTCGCGATCGGCGCGCACCTGCGCGGCGCGCGCGGCGTGCTCGCCGCCGGCCTGCGGCTCGAGCGCGCCGAAGAGCGGCAACTGCTCGCCGAGGCGGCGCGCCAGATCACGCGCGTCGGGCTGGCCGCCAGCATGTTCGAGCCGGCGGGCAATCTCGCCCTCGGCCAGCAGCGCATCGTCGAAATCGCGCGCGCGCTGGCCGCCGATCCGTGCCTGCTGCTGCTCGACGAGCCGGCCGCCGGCCTGCGCTTTCGCGAGAAGAAGGCGCTGGCCGAACTGCTCGACAGGCTGCGCGGTGAATCGATCGGCATCCTGCTGGTCGAGCACGACATGGACTTCGTCATGGGCCTGGCCGACCGGGTGGTGGTCATGGAGTTCGGCGAGAAGATCGCCGAGGGCCTTCCCGACGAAGTGCAGAAGAACCCCACGGTGCTCGAAGCCTATCTCGGCGGGGTGGCGGCATGACCAGGCCGCAGGTCGACACCACCGCGCCCTTGCTGGCCGTCGAGAACCTGTGCGTCTCCTACGGCAAGGTCGAGGCGCTGCACGAGGCACGCCTGCGCGTCGAAACGGGCACCATCGTCACCGTGATCGGCCCGAACGGCGCCGGCAAGACCACGATGCTGTCGGCCATCATGGGCCTGCTCGCGCGCAGCCGCGGTGAAGTGCGCTTCCTCGGCGAGGCGGCGCCGGCACTCGACGTCGAGTACATGGTTGCACGCGGCATGGGGCTCGTGCCCGAATCGCGCGCCCTGTTCGGAGAGCTGAGCGTCGCCGACAACCTGCTGCTGGGCGCGTTCGCGCGCCACCGCGCCGGCGCGCGCGATCATGCCGAATCGATGGAACGCGTGTTCGGCATTTTTCCGCGGCTGCGGGAACGGCACGACCAGCAGGCCGGCACGCTCTCGGGCGGCGAACGCCAGATGCTCGCGCTCGGACGCGCGCTGATGGCGCGGCCGCGGCTGCTGCTGCTCGACGAGCCGAGCCTGGGGCTGGCGCCGCTGATCGTGAAGGAGATCTTCCGGGTCATCATGGAGCTCAAGCGCAGCGGCGTCTCGATCCTGCTGGTCGAGCAGAACGCGCGCGCGGCGCTGCAGGTGGCCGATTACGGCTATGTGCTCGAGAACGGCGAAATCGCGCTCGAAGGCGCTGCTGCCGACCTGGCTCACGACCCGCGGGTCGCCGAGTCGTATCTCGGGCTGGGACGCGAGCAGTGACGGTGCGCACGCCAGGATAGCAGACGTCAGGACCCTCGTTGCGGCCGGCGCCCCGCGGGCCGGCCGCGGTAGCACAATGCAGCATCGATCAACCACGCTGAAGGAGCGAGACGATGAGAAGGAGACCAACCGCAGTCCTGCTGGCCCTGTCGGGACTGGCACTGACCGCAAGCCTGTCGGCGCATGCGCAGGTGAAGATCGGGGTGATCACCTCGGCCACCGGGCCCACCGCCTTCGTCGGGATCCCGCAGAAGAACACCGCGACGCTGCTGCCGACGAAGATCGGAGACTTCACCGTCGAATACGTGAGCTACGACGACGCCAGCGATTCCACCCAGAGCGTGCAGCTCACGAAGAAACTGCTGTCGGAATCGAAGATCGACGCGATGATCGGTCCGTCGGGTTCGCCGAACGCGATGGGCGTGCTGCAGTTCATCGCGGAAGCGAAGACGCCGATGCTCGCGCCGGTCGGCACCGGTGCGGTGGTGCTGCCGATGGACGACCAGAAGCGCTGGGCGTTCAAGACGCACCCGAACGACGACGTGATCAGCGACGGCCTGATCGCCGCCATGACGAAGCGCGGCGTGAAGACCGTCGGCTTCATCGGCTACAACGACCCCTACGGCGAGGTCTGGTACAAGACCTTCGCGCCGATGGCCGAGAAGGCTGGCCTGAAGATCGTCGCCAACGAGCGCTACAGCCGGCAGGACACCAGCGTCACCGGACAGGTTCTCAAGCTGATCGCGGCGAACCCCGACGCGGTGCTGGTCGCGGGCGTGGCCGCCGGCGCTGCGCTGCCGCACACGCAGCTCGTCGACGCAGGCTACAAGGGCACCATCTTCCATACCCACGGATCGGCGACAGGTGCGTTCATCCAGATCGGCGGCAAGAAAGTCGAGGGTGCGATGGTGGTCGGGCCGCTGCTGCTGGTGATCGACGAGATCCCCGACAGCGTGCCGACGAAGAAGGCGGCGCTCGAATACCTGACGAAGTACGAGAAGCAGTTCGGGTCGCGCCCGCCGATCTTCGGGGCCGGAGTGTGGGACGCCGGCCTGCTGTTGCAGCACACGATTCCGACCGCCGCGAAGAAAGGCAAGCCGGGCACGCCGGAGTTCCGCGCGGCGCTGCGCGATGCGCTGGAAGCGACGCACGACCTCGTCACCGCGCAGGGTGTGGTCAACATGACGCCGCAGGACCACTCGGGCTACGATCGGCGTGGTCGCGTGCTGATGACGGTGAAGAACGGCAAGTTCACGCTGGTCAGCGACTGACAAGGCAATCCGGGCGGGGGACGCGATGACCCTTGCGAGCGTATCGCTCGACGACAAGTATCGCGCCGAGCACGGGCGCGTGTTCCTCACGGGAGTGCAGGCGCTGGCGCGGCTGCCGATGCTGCAGCGCCAGCGCGACGCGGCCGCCGGCCTGAACACCGCCGGCTACGTTTCGGGTTACCGCGGCTCGCCGCTGGCCGGGCTCGACACCGCACTGCATGGCGCGAAGGCCTTTCTCGACGCGCAGCACATCAGCTTCCGCCCGGCGGTGAACGAGGAACTCGCGGCCACTGCGATCTGGGGCACGCAGCAACTGCACCTGTTCCCCGATCCGCAGTTCGACGGCGTCTTCGCCATGTGGTACGGCAAGGGCCCCGGTGTCGACCGCTCGATCGACGTCTTCAAGAACGCCAACTATGCCGGCACCTCGAAGCACGGCGGCGTGCTGGTGGTGGCCGGCGACGATCCGGGGGCGCGTTCCTCGTCGGTGGCGCACCAGAGCGATCACGCCTTCTCGGCCTGCGGCATCCCGATGCTCGCGCCGGCGGGCATCCAGGAATACCTCGATCTCGGCCTGCACGGCTGGGCGATGTCGCGTTACTCCGGCTGCTGGGTCGCGCTCAAGACCACGACCGACACCGTCGAGAGCTCGGGCCCGGTGGCCATCGACGCGGATCGAATCCAGGTGCGCCTGCCCGACGATTTCCAGCTGCCGCGCGACGGCGTGCACCTGCGCTGGCCCGATCCGCAGCTCGTGCAGGAACGGCGCATGCTCGAATTCAAGGTGTACGCGGCGCTCGCGTATGCCCGTGCCAACCGGCTCGACCACGTGGTGTTCGATTCGCCGCGGCCGCGCCTGGGCATCATCGCCAGCGGCAAGGCGTATCTCGACACGCGCCAGGCGCTCGACGACCTCGGCATCGACGCGCGCACCGCCGCCGACATCGGGCTGCGGCTCTACAAGGTCGCCATGCCCTGGCCGCTGGAGGCCGACGGCGTGCGGCGCTTCGCCGAAGGACTCGAAGAGATCCTCGTCATCGAGGAGAAGCGCCAGCTGATCGAGTACCAGATCAAGGAGCAGCTCTACAACTGGCGCGAAGACGTGCGCCCCCGCGTGGTCGGCAAGTTCCCCGACGTCGACGAGTGGATGCCGGGAGCGTACTCGCCCACGGGCGATGGTGCAGCAGGCCCTGCTGCATCGCCCGGCGGTGGCGCACAGCCGGGCGGCAGGTTCGGGCGCTGGCTGGTGCCGCCAACGGGCGAACTCACGCCGGCGATCGTGGCACGCGCGATCGCCGCCCGCCTGGAGCGTTTCCACAGCTCGCCCGCGATTCGCGAGCGGCTGGCGATTCTCGACGCGATCGACGCCACGCTGGCGCGCCCGCGTTCGTCGACGGTGCGCGCACCCTGGTTCTGCTCCGGGTGCCCGCACAACCGCTCCACCGTGGTGCCCGAGGGCTCGGCCGCGCTGGCTGGCGTGGGCTGCCACCTGATGGCGGTGTGGATGGACCGCAATACCTCCACCATCGCCCAGATGGGCGGCGAAGGCGTGAACTGGCTCGGCATTGCCGGGCACTCGGGCACGCGCCACGTCTTCGCCAACATGGGCGACGGCACCTACTACCACTCCGGACTGCTCGCGATCCGCGCGGCGGTCGCCGCGGGCGTCGACATCACCTACAAGATCCTCTACAACGATGCCGTCGCGATGACCGGCGGCCAGCCGGTCGACGGTCCGCTCAGCGTGCCGCAGATCACGCGCCAGGTGGCTGCCGAGGGCGTCGAGCACATCGAGGTGCTCGCGGAAGACCCGGCCGCCTATCCGCGCGACGCCGGATTCGCTCCCGGCGTCCAGGTGCGCTCGCGCGACGAACTCGACGCGGTGCAGCGGCGGCTGCGCGAAGTGCGCGGCGTCACGGTGATCGTCTACGACCAGACCTGCGCCGCCGAGAAACGCCGGCGGCGCAAGCGCGGCAGTTACCCCGATCCGGCGCGGCGCGTGTTCATCAACGAACTGGTGTGCGAAGGCTGCGGCGACTGCAGCGCCAAGTCGAACTGCCTGTCGGTCGTGCCGGTGGAGACCGAGTTCGGCCGCAAGCGCGCGATCGACCAGTTCTCGTGCAACAAGGACTACTCCTGCGTCGACGGCTTCTGCCCCAGCTTCGTGACTGTCGAAGGCGGCGCGCTGCGCAAGCGCCAGCCGGTCGGCACCGACGTCGGCGCCTTCGCCGCGCTGCCCGAACCCGCGCTGCCCGGCCTGGCGCGCCCCTGGAGCATCGTGATCGCCGGCATCGGGGGCACCGGCGTCGTCACCATAGGTGCCTTGCTCGGCATGGCGGCGCACCTCGAGGGCAAGGCGGTCTCGGTGCTCGACATGACCGGCCTGGCGCAGAAGGGCGGCGCGGTGATGTCGCACGTGCGCCTGGCCAACGACCAGGGCGTGCTGCACGCGGCGCGCGTGGCCACCGGCGAAGCCAACCTCGTGCTCGGCTGCGACCTCATCGTCACGACGAGCGAAGACGCGCTCTCGAAAATGCGCGCCGGTCTCACGCGCGCGGTGGTCAACACCGGACAGGCGATCACCGGCGACTTCGTGCGCAACCCCGACTACCCGTTCCCGCTGGCGACGATGCAGCGCCAGGTGCGCGATGCGGTGGGCAACGACGCGGCGATCTTCGTCGACTCCGCGCGGCTGGCCACCTTGCTGATGGGCCACTCGATCGCAGCCAACATCTTCATGCTCGGCTTTGCCTGGCAGCAGGGACTGGTGCCGGTGTCGGCCGAAGCGATCATGCGCGCGATCGAACTGAACGGCGTGGCCGTCGGCGACAATCGCGACGCATTCCTGTGGGGACGGCGCGCTGCCTTCGACCCCGCAGGCGTGGAGCGGATCGCGGCGGCGGCCGAACCCACGATGCCGACGCACCGGCTCTCCGGGAGTCTCGAGGAAACCATCGAGCGGCGCCGCACCTGGCTGGTGGCCTACCAGGACGAGGCCTACTCGCGCCGCTACACCCGTCTCGTCGAGCGCGTGCGGCGTGCCGAGCACGACGCGCTGCCCGGCAGCACGCAACTCACCGAGGCGGTGGCGCGCGGCTGGTTCCGGCTCCTGGCCCGCAAGGACCCCTACGAGGTGGCGCGCCTGTTCACCGACGGCGAGTTCGAGCGCGCGTTGCGCGCCACCTTCGAAGGCGACTTCACCCTGAACTACCACCTCGGCTATCCGCAGTGGGGGCGCGTCGACCCGGGCACCGGCGAGACGAAGAAGCGCCGCTACGGACCGTGGATGATTCACCTGTTCCGGGTACTGGCGCGCCTGAAGCGGCTGCGCGACACCCCCTTCGATCCGTTCGGCCTGAGCGCCGAGCGGCGCCTCGAACGCGCGCTGATGACGCGCTACGAAGCCACCGTGGACACGCTGCTCGCCGGCCTCGGCGCCGACACGCTCACGCTCGCGGTGCAGATCGCGCGCCTGCCCGAGAGCATCCGCGGCTACGGCCCGATCCGCCAGCGTGCCGCCGAGGCCGCCCGCCGGCAGGAGGAGCAACTGCTCGAAACCATGCGCGAACGCATCGCAGCGCGAGCGGGCCGCGGCGTTCCCGTCGAGCTCGCGTAGCAGCCGTTGCGCACGGTCTGGCGCCGACCGGCCGCATCGTCGCGCGGCCGGTATGCGCCGCACTTCAGCGCGCGTAGCGCGTCTGGATCACCTGCGCGAGGATCGCCACCGCGATCTCCACCGGGGCGCGTCCGCCCAGATCGAGTCCGATCGGCGCGTGGATGCGCGTGAGCGCATCGCCGAGTCCGGCCGCAGTGAGCCGCTCCACCCGCCTGGCGTGCGTGCGCGTGCTGCCCAGCGCCCCGATGTAGAAGGCCGGGCTGCGCAGCGCCGCGGCGAGCGCCGGATCGTCCAGCTTCGGGTCGTGCGACAGCGTCACCACCGCGGTTTCCGCATCGATGCCGAGTTGTGCAATTGCTTCGTCGGGCCACAGCGAAACCATGTTCACCCCGGGCAGCCGCTCCGTGGTGGCGAAGGCGCGGCGCGGGTCGATCACCGTGACCTCGTAGCCCGCCATCGCCGCCATCGGCGCCAGCGCCTGCGCGATGTGCACCGCGCCCACCACGATCATGCGCGGCGGCTGCGCATGGCAACGCACGAACAGCGTCTCGTCGTGTTGTCCCAGCGGTCCGCTGCGATTGCCGCGCAGCCGCTGGCGGGCTTCCTGCACCTGTTCGGCACTGAGCGCGAGTTCGCCCGACACCTCGTCGTGATGCACCAGCGCCTGAAGGCCGTCGGCCAGTCGAGTGACCACGGCCACCGGCCGCCGTGCGGCGCGGTCGGCGAGCACCTGTTCGAAGAGTTCGACCTTCACCCGATCCGCTCCACGTACACCTGCACCTTGCCGCCGCAGGCCAATCCGACGTCCCACGCCTGCTGGTCGCTCACGCCGAATTCGAGCAGTTTCGGAGTGCCGTGCGCGATCACCTCGAGCGCCTCCGCGATCACCGCGCCCTCCACGCAGCCTCCGGAGACCGAGCCGACGAAGCCGCCACCCTCCTCGACCGCCAGATGGCTGCCCTCGGCACGCGGCGACGAGCCCCAGGTGCGCACCACGGTAGCCAGCGCCACGCCCTTGCCGGCCGAGCGCCAGCGCTGCAGGTGCTCGAACAATTCGTCGTCGGTGGCCGGCGCCCCACCACCTCCGCCCGCCGAAGGGGCGCCGCGCAGCCGCCGGCCGATGCCGCCCGCCTGGGCGTGACGATCGAGCGCATCGACCAGTGCCGCGATGCCTTTGCCCTCGGTGGCCACCGTGCTCAGCACCGGAACGGTCCAGCCGGGTCGATGGCGCAGGCCAGGCGCGGTCTCGAGATCGCGAGCGGTGCGCGCTGCCAGCGGCAGGTCGGCCTTGTTCACGACGAGAACGTCGGCGATCTCCAGGATACCGGCCTTGATCGCCTGCACTTCGTCGCCGAGCCCCGGCGGACACACCACCACGTTCGTGTCGGCGAGCCGGCTGATCTCGACCTCGGATTGCCCGGTGCCCACGGTTTCGACGATCACGACACCGAAGCCGGCCGCATCGAAGAGATCGACGATCCGCCCCGCGGTGCGCGACAGGCCTCCGAGATGGCCGCGCGCCGACACCGAGCGAATGAACACCCCCTCGTCCTCACCCGCTTCACCCATGCGAACGCGATCGCCGAGAAGCGCGCCGCCGCTGATCGGGCTGGACGGATCGACGGCCAGCACCGCAACGCTGCGCGCACGGGCCCGAAGCTCGCGCAACAACGCACTGATCAGCGTGGACTTGCCCGCTCCCGGCGCCCCGGTGATGCCAATCACGTGGGCACGCCCGCGCCGGGCCGCGAGTGCCGCGTGCAGTTCGTCGGCGCCCGGGCGGTCATTCTCGAGCAGGGTCAGCGCACGCGCCAGCGCAATGCGGGAACCGTCGAGAACGGCCGCGGGATCGATGTCGCCGGTTTTCATCGCGGTGCCTGAAGTCGTGACTGCCGTATCACGCATTGTTGCACCAAAAAAAAGCCCGCGAAATTCGCGGGCTCAATCCACTATTGAAGTGGAGGAGGAGACACGGTGGGGGCGGCGAACCGTTTCGCCACCCGTGATCAGGTCAACGCCAGTCCTGGCGCGCGGCGGCTGCCTGCACGTCCGCGCAAACACGCGGATCGTCGTGCATCAGCTGCTCGAAAAGTCGTTCCTGCCGGCGCTGGCGCGCGCGCTCGATCAGGCGCGCAATCAGCCCGCGCATTCCCGCGCCCGGCTGCTTCGACGCACCGGCTTTCCGGCCCGGGGCACGCACGGTTTCGCGCCCGAACATGTCTGCGACGGCCTGCCCGCCGCGAACGACCCGATCCAGGCCCTCGTGGGTGGTGACAAGCGTACTCATCTCGGACTCCCTCTTGGATGTTGCGCTGCAATGATTCCATTATCGGGATTTCCAGATATTTTTCCAATTGATATTGGACATGAGTACAATTCACTCTAGTTATTTCTTATGCGGGCTAACCCCATGAATTTTCGCACGCTCGACCTGAACCTGTTGCGCGTGTTCGACGAGGTGATGACCGAAGGCAACCTCACTCGGGCCGCGCGCAACCTCGCGATGACGCAGCCCGCGGTGAGCAACGCACTGAAGCGGCTGCGCGAGGCGCTGGGCGACGATCTGGTGGTGCGCTCGGGCTACGGAGTCGAGCCCACGCCGACCGCACTGTCACTGTGGCCCGCAGTGCGCGACGCGCTCGCCCGGTTGCGCTCGGCGCTCACTCCGTCGACTTTCGTTCCGGCCGAGGCGCGCACCCTGTTCACGCTGGCCATGGCCGATGCCACCGCGTCGCTGCTGATTCCGCCGCTGGTGGCAATCGTCGAGCGCGAAGCCCCGGGCGTGACCCTGCGGGTCGTGCCGTTGTCGACCCGCGACCCGCGCCAGATGCTGATGACCCAGGACGTCGACGTCGCGGTGGGGCATTTCCCGGGCGTGATCAGCGCGGTGTCGGTCGAAGAGATGAATCCCGACTCGGCGGCCGCGTTCGGCCACCGCCGCCTCTACAGCAGCCACTACACCTGCGTGATGCGGCGCGATCATCCGTTGTCGCAAGGCGAACTCACGCTCGATGCCTACTGCGCGGCGCACCACCTGCTGGTCAGCGTCTCGGGTCGCCCATTCGGGCACATCGACGAGACGCTCGCCGCGCTCGGCCGCACGCGCCGGATCGTGCTCACCGTCAACCAGTTCTTCACCGCGGGCATCGTGGTCGCGAACTCCGACCTGCTCACGGCACTGCCGCGCCACTTCCTTGCGTCCACCGGCACGACCGACAAGGTGGCGGTGCGCCCGCTGCCGATGGAGCTTCCCCGCGTGGACGTCGAAGCCCTGTGGCTGCGCCGTCGCGCCGGGCGACCCGGTCACGAGTGGCTGCGCGCGTCGATCACTCGCGCCGCGGCCACTCCGCTGCGCGAGCGTGCGCCTGGCGCAAGCCCGCCGCCACTGCCGGAAGCGGCAGGCACCCCGAAGCGCCCATGAGCTCGCCGCACCACGCAGAAAAGCCACCCGGAGGTGGCTTTTCTGCGTCGGAATATTGCCTGACGATGTCCTACTTTCACGAGCGAGAAGCTCACTATCATCGGCGCTTCAGCGTTTCACGGTCCTGTTCGGGATGGGAAGGCGTGGTTCCACTGCGCTATGGTCATCAGGCATGACTTGTCGCCCGCCCGGCCCGCCGGTTTCCCGGCGGGCGTGCGAGCCAATTCGGATGGAAGAAATCGCAACAGTCGCTGATCTGTCTTCGTGTCCGGGTAAGACACGGGGATTGTGAGGCATGCACAACCTTGCGTCATAGCGCTGAGCTTTCGCAAAGTTATAGGGTCAAGCCTCACGGGCAATTAGTACCGGTTAGCTTAACGCATTACTGCGCTTCCACACCCGGCCTATCAACGTCCTGGTCTCGGACGACCCTTCAGGGGGATCGAGTCCCCAGGGAGATCTCATCTTCAGGAGAGTTTCCCGCTTAGATGCTTTCAGCGGTTATCTCTTCCGCACTTAGCTACCCTGCAATGCCACTGGCGTGACAACAGGTACACCAGAGGTGCGTCCACTCCGGTCCTCTCGTACTAGGAGCAGGCCCCGTCAAATCTCCAGCGCCCACAGCAGATAGGGACCAAACTGTCTCACGACGTTTTGAACCCAGCTCACGTACCTCTTTAAATGGCGAACAGCCATACCCTTGGGACCGGCTACAGCCCCAGGATGAGATGAGCCGACATCGAGGTGCCAAACACCGCCGTCGATATGAACTCTTGGGCGGTATCAGCCTGTTATCCCCAGAGTACCTTTTATCCGTTGAGCGATGGCCCTTCCATTCAGAACCACCGGATCACTAGGTCCTGCTTTCGCACCTGCTCGACTTGTCGGTCTCGCAGTCAAGCACGCTTTTGCCCTTGCACTTTAGGCACGATTTCCGACCGTACCAAGCGTACCTTCGAACTCCTCCGTTACGCTTTAGGAGGAGACCGCCCCAGTCAAACTGCCTACCATGCACTGTCCCCAACCCGGATAACGGGCCAAGGTTAGAACCGCAAACAAACCAGGGTGGTATTTCAAGGTTGGCTCCACCGAGACTGGCGTCCCGGCTTCGAAGCCTCCCACCTATCCTACACAGATCGGTTCACAGTCCAATGCAAAGCTACAGTAAAGGTTCATGGGGTCTTTCCGTCTAGCTGCGGGTAGATTGCATCATCACAACCATGTCAACTTCGCTGAGTCCCGGGAGGAGACAGTGTGGCCATCGTTACGCCATTCGTGCAGGTCGGAACTTACCCGACAAGGAATTTCGCTACCTTAGGACCGTTATAGTTACGGCCGCCGTTTACCGGGGCTTCGATCAAGAGCTTGCACCCCATCACTTAACCTTCCGGCACCGGGCAGGCGTCACACCCTATACGTCCACTTTCGTGTTTGCAGAGTGCTGTGTTTTTGGTAAACAGTCGCAGCCACCGATTTTTTGCAACCTCTTCGCCCTCGTGTTGTTCACACTCAAGCTACAAAGGCACACCTTCTTCCGAAGTTACGGTGTCAATTTGCCGAGTTCCTTCTCCCGAGTTCTCTCAAGCGCCTGAGAATACTCATCTCGCGCACCAGTGTCGGTTTGCGGTACGGTCTCTCCGAGCTGAAGCTTAGAGGCTTTTCCTGGGACCCCTTCCAGTTGCTTCGCGAGCAAGCTCGCTCGTCTCGACCCCTCGGCATGCGCCCGGCGGATTTTCCTGCCGGACACCTACAGGTCAAGAACCGGGACATCCAACACCCGGACAACCTTCCACGATCCGTCCCCCCATCGCACTCGGAGACGGTGCTGGAATATTAACCAGCTTCCCATCAGCTACGGCTTTCGCCCTCACCTTAGGGGCCGACTCACCCTACGCCGATGAACGTGGCGTAGGAAACCTTGCGCTTACGGCGAGCAGGCTTTTCACCTGCTTTAACGCTACTCATGTCAGCATTCGCACTTCTGATATCTCCAGCAAGCCTCTCGACTCACCTTCACAGACGTACAGAACGCTCCCCTACCACTTGCCTTTCGGCAAGTCCGCAGCTTCGGTTATCCGCTTAGCCCCGTTACATCTTCCGCGCAGGACGACTCGATCAGTGAGCTATTACGCTTTCTTTAAAGGGTGGCTGCTTCTAAGCCAACCTCCTGACTGTTTTAGCCTTCCCACTTCGTTTCCCACTCAGCGGATATTGGGGACCTTAGCTGGCGGTCTGGGTTGTTTCCCTCTCGACCTCGGACGTTAGCACCCGAGGACTGTCTGCCGTGCTGATACTTCCAGGTATTCGGAGTTTGCTATGGCGCGGTAAGTCCATATGACCCCCGCAACCATTACAGTGCTCTACCCCCTGGAGCAATACACGACGCACTACCTAAATAGTTTTCGGGGAGAACCAGCTATTTCCGAGTTTGTTTAGCCTTTCACCCCTACCCACAGCTCATCCGCTACTTTTGCAACAGTAGTCGGTTCGGACCTCCAGGGCGTGTTACCGCACCTTCATCCTGGCCATGAGTAGATCACCCGGTTTCGGGTCTACGCCCAGCGACTGATTCGCCCTGTTCGGACTCGGTTTCCCTGCGCCTTCCCTATGCGGTTAAGCTCGCCACTAAACGTAAGTCGCTGACCCATTATACAAAAGGTACGCCGTCACCCAGTTTCCCGGGCTCCGACTGTTTGTATGCATGCGGTTTCAGGATCTATTTCACTCCCCTCCCGGGGTTCTTTTCGCCTTTCCCTCACGGTACTGGTTCACTATCGGTCGATCACGAGTATTTAGCCTTGGAGGATGGTCCCCCCATCTTCAGACAGGATTTCGCGTGTCCCGCCCTACTTGTCGTGCGCTCAGTACCACCGATCCGTTTTCGCGTACGGGGCTATCACCCGCTATGGCCGGACTTTCCAGACCGTTCCGCTAACGTATCGACTATCACGCACAGGCTGCTCCGATTTCGCTCGCCGCTACTTTCGGAATCTCGGTTGATTTCTTTTCCTGCAGCTACTTAGATGGTTCAGTTCGCTGCGTTCGCCTCCGCGCGCCTATGTATTCAGCGCGGGATGACCCTCGCGGGCCGGGTTTCCCCATTCGGAAATCTGCGGATCAAAGCTTGTTTGCCAGCTCCCCGCAGCTTATCGCAGGCTACAACGTCCTTCATCGCCTGTGATCGCCAAGGCATCCACCACATGCACTTGTTCGCTTGACCCTATAACTTTGCGCACTCCATGAGTACGAGTGCAGGATCAAGCTCGCGTTATGCCGCAATCATTCTCTCGTTCTTCAAGAGAACGGTTGTGTATGCAATCACAACCCGTATCCAGATCAAAAAGACTGAATACGATATCTTCTTCCGAATTGTTAAAGAACAGCCGACTCATTCGACGAGGAATGATGCGCAAGCGGGCTCTCGCGAACGCGCTTGCGGATCGTTCCTGGGGCTCTGCTACAGGCCCGCCGGGCGGGAATGGTGGAGGTGAACGGGATCGAACCGATGACCCCCTGCTTGCAAAGCAGGTGCTCTCCCAGCTGAGCTACACCCCCGTGTGCGCCGTGGTGGGTCTGGCTGGATTCGAACCAGCGACCCCCGCCTTATCAAGACGGTGCTCTAACCAGCTGAGCTACAGACCCAGTTGTGTCGAATTGGCTGACAGCCGATAAGTGTGGGCGCCCGTGCCTGGCGCGTTCTCTGAAAGGAGGTGATCCAGCCGCACCTTCCGATACGGCTACCTTGTTACGACTTCACCCCAGTCATGAGCCCTACCGTGGTAAGCGCCCTCCTTGCGGTTAGGCTACCTACTTCTGGTAGAACCCACTCCCATGGTGTGACGGGCGGTGTGTACAAGACCCGGGAACGTATTCACCGCGACATGCTGATCCGCGATTACTAGCGATTCCGACTTCATGCAGTCGAGTTGCAGACTGCAATCCGGACTACGACCGGTTTTCTGGGATTGGCTCCCCCTCGCGGGTTGGCGACCCTCTGTACCGACCATTGTATGACGTGTGAAGCCCTACACATAAGGGCCATGAGGACTTGACGTCATCCCCACCTTCCTCCGGTTTGTCACCGGCAGTCTCCCTAGAGTGCCCTTGCGTAGCAACTAGGGATAAGGGTTGCGCTCGTTGCGGGACTTAACCCAACATCTCACGACACGAGCTGACGACAGCCATGCAGCACCTGTGTCCAGGTTCCCTTTCGGGCACCAATCCATCTCTGGAAAGTTCCTGGCATGTCAAGCGTAGGTAAGGTTTTTCGCGTTGCATCGAATTAATCCACATCATCCACCGCTTGTGCGGGTCCCCGTCAATTCCTTTGAGTTTTAACCTTGCGGCCGTACTCCCCAGGCGGTCAACTTCACGCGTTAGCTGCGTTACCAAGGAAATGAATCCCCGACAACTAGTTGACATCGTTTAGGGCGTGGACTACCAGGGTATCTAATCCTGTTTGCTCCCCACGCTTTCGTGCATGAGCGTCAGTGTCATCCCAGGAGGCTGCCTTCGCCATCGGTGTTCCTCCGCATCTCTACGCATTTCACTGCTACACGCGGAATTCCACCTCCCTCTGACGCACTCTAGTCATGCAGTCACAAGTGCAGTTCCCAGGTTGAGCCCGGGGATTTCACACCTGTCTTGCATAACCGCCTGCGCACGCTTTACGCCCAGTAATTCCGATTAACGCTCGCACCCTACGTATTACCGCGGCTGCTGGCACGTAGTTAGCCGGTGCTTATTCTTCCGGTACCGTCATCCCGCCCGGGTATTGGCCAGGCGGATTTCTTTCCGGACAAAAGTGCTTTACAACCCGAAGGCCTTCTTCACACACGCGGCATTGCTGGATCAGGCTTTCGCCCATTGTCCAAAATTCCCCACTGCTGCCTCCCGTAGGAGTCTGGGCCGTGTCTCAGTCCCAGTGTGACTGGTCGTCCTCTCAGACCAGTTACGGATCGTCGCCTTGGTAGGCCATTACCCCACCAACAAGCTAATCCGACATCGGCCGCTCCGATAGCGCGAGGCCCTTGCAGGTCCCCCGCTTTCTACCTCGGTACGTATGCGGTATTAGCTCGACTTTCGCCGAGTTATCCCCCACTACCGGGCACGTTCCGATGCATTACTCACCCGTTCGCCACTCGCCACCAGGGTTGCCCCCGTGCTGCCGTTCGACTTGCATGTGTAAGGCATGCCGCCAGCGTTCAATCTGAGCCAGGATCAAACTCTTTAGTTCGATCTTTTGGTTGGCCCGTTTCCAGGCCTGCTCAACGGAATCGACATTCATTGGTTTCCCAATGGATGTTCGTTTACCGTGTGAGCGTTCGATTTTCCGAGATCCGCTCCGGAACGAGTCCGGCCCGGAACCCGCCTCGGGTCCGTGAGAACCCTCGGCTTGGCGCGTTCGCCCGAACGCCCACACTTATCGGCTGTTGATTGTTAAAGATCGTGGATCGCGCTGCATTTGCAGTTGGCCGCGATCAGCAGAGAAAAGAGAGTATGGAAGATTATCGTAACCCTGTCAACTCGACTGCCTGATCGGCTCGTCCGCACTTTCGTGTGCGCTTCTCACCGCAGAGCCCTCCACTATAGCAACGACCGCCGCGGCCCGCAAACCGCGGCGGCGGCCACGCGCCCGCGGCCACCTCGCCTTCAGCGATGGCGGAACTGCGGCTTGCGCTTCTCGACGAAGGCCGCCATCCCTTCCTTCTGGTCTTCGGTGGCGAACAGCGAGTGGAACAGGCGCCGCTCGAACAGGATCCCCTCGGCGAGCGGCGCCTCGTAGGCGCGGTTGATCGCCTCCTTGGCCATCATCAGCGCGGGCAGCGAGAATCCTGCGATCGTTGTAGCGGCTTCGAGAGCCTCGTCGAGCAGCCGCTCGGCCGGCACCACGCGCGAGACCAGCCCGGCACGCTCGGCCTCGGCCGCATCCATGGTCCGGGCCGTCAGGCACAGGTCCATGGCCTTGGCCTTCGACACCGCCCGCGGAAGCCGCTGGGTGCCGCCGGCGCCCGGGATCACGCCCAGGCGGATCTCGGGCTGGCCGAATTTCGCGGTGTCGGCGGCGATGATGATGTCGCACATCATCGCCAGCTCGCAGCCACCGCCGAGCGCGTAGCCGGCGACTGCCGCGATCACCGGCTTGCGGATACGCCTGATCGTCTCCCAGTTGCGCGTGATGTACTCGCTGCGGAAGACCTCCATGTAGCCCCAGCCGGCCATCGCGGCGATGTCGGCGCCGGCGGCGAACGCCTTGTCGCTGCCGGTGATCACGATCGCGCCGATGCCGTCATCGGCGTCGAAGTCGAGCAGGGCCGCGCCGAGCTCGTCCATCAGGCGGTCGTTGAGCGCGTTCAGTTGCCTGGGCCGGTTCAGCGTGACCAGCCCGACCCGGCCGCGGGTTTCGACCAGAATGTTCTCGTAGGACATGCGCAGTGCTCCTCATGACGCCCGCGCAGCGGGCGGGCGCATTGTGCGGCGCCGGCACGCGGCGGTGCCGACGGTGGACGGAAGACGCCGACGGTCTGCGCGGCAGCGAAGGCCGCGCCGGTCGTCGACGCCGATTCTGCCACGCACGCCACATGCCGCGCCGGGCAGCCGCACAGGGTTTAACATCGAATCGTCGCGCACGACGCCCGCCGTGCAGTCGCGCCGCGCCACGAGAACCGGGGGGGTCGCCATGAGCTCCACGAGTGCAGCAGTGATGGTCTCGGCCGGAGGGTTCCCGCTCGAGCCGATCGAGCGGGCGAGCGTCGACGAGTTGCGCGCGCTGCAGTTGCAGCGGCTGCGCTGGTCGCTCGACCACGCGTACCGCAACGTCGCGCATTACCGCGCCAAGTTCGACGCCGCCGGCGTTCGCCCCGAGGACCTCAACTCGCTCGACGACCTGGCGCGCTTCCCGTTCACCACCAAGGCCGACCTGCGCGAGACCTACCCGTTCGGCATGTTCGCGGTGCCGCGCGAGAAGGCGGTACGCATCCACGCCTCGAGCGGCACCACCGGCAAGCCGACGGTCGTCGGCTACACCGCGCGCGACATCGATGCGTGGGCCAACCTGATGGCGCGCTCGATCCGCGCCGCGGGAGCGCGCCCCGGCGACATCGCGCACGTCAGCTATGGCTACGGACTGTTCACCGGCGGGCTGGGCGCGCACTACGGCGCCGAGAGGCTGGGCCTGACGGTGGTCCCGTTCGGCGGCGGCCAGACCGAGCGACAAGTGCAACTGATCGTCGATTTCCGGCCCGCGATCATCCTCGTGACCCCCAGCTACATGCTGGCGATCGCCGACGAGATCGAGCGCCAGGGACTCGATCCGCGCGCGACCAGCCTGCGCATCGGCGTGTTCGGCGCCGAGCCGTGGACCAACGAGATGCGCGCCGAGATCGAGAAGCGGCTCGCGATCGACGCGGTCGATCTCTACGGGCTGTCGGAAGTGATGGGGCCGGGCGTGGCCTGCGAATGCCTCGAGACGAAAGACGGACCGACGATCTGGGAAGACCACTTCTACCCGGAGATCGTCGACCCGCACACCGGCGTGGTCCTGCCCGAAGGCGAGTTCGGCGAACTGGTGTTCACCTCGCTGTCGAAGGAAGCCCTGCCGATCGTGCGCTACCGCACCCGCGACCTCACGCGGCTGCTGCCCGGCAGCGCACGCACGATGCGCCGCATGCAGAAGATCACGGGGCGTTCAGACGACATGATGATCGTGCGCGGCGTGAACGTGTTCCCCTCGCAGATCGAGGAGCTGATCCTGCAGCGGCCCAATCTGGCGCCGCACTACGTGTGCGAGCTCACGCGCGAGGGCCCGATGGACGCGCTCACGGTGCGCGTCGAACTGAAGAGCGGCGAGCATCACGACGGCGCCGACGCGGTCGGCGCGGCCGCTGCGCTCGAGCACGCGATCAAGACCTACATCGGCGTGACGGTGACCGTGCGGGTCGAGCCGCCGGGCGCGATCGAGCGCTCGGTGGGCAAGGCGAAACGGGTGATCGACAAGCGGGGGCGGTGAGCAGCGGCCCTCGTCACGGCACTGCGCGCACGAACCGGGCGCCGAACGAGCCGATGGCGATCAGGCCGCTCGTCGTGCGAAAGCGCAGGCGACCAGCCAGTTCGAGACCCACCTCGCCAGGCCTGCCGAAGTAGCGCGCCTCGAAGGCGCCGCCGTCGAGATCGGGATCGATGCGGTCGACCGAGGTGAGCGACCCCGTCAGCTTGCCGGGAGACACGCCGGACGATTTCGACAGGTCCAGCGGATCGAGGGGCAAGGTCTCGAACGCCAGTGTCCCCGGAGTGCCCGTGTAGTAGGGCATCACGATCGTGCCGAGATGCCCGGAGACGATCTGCCCGACTCCGTCGACCCTGATTTCGATCGGCGCACTGAAGCTGCGCAGCCGGTCCAGGTATCCGCCACCGGCTTCATCCGGCCCCACGGCACCGACGGCAAATCCCCGGAACGACCCGCTCGCCCGATCGAGCGGCCATTGACTGGTGAGGCTGTTCGGGGTCGCCGCGTACCACGGGCCGACGAAACCTTCGACCTGGTTCGGCACCTTCTCCCAGGTGCCGTAACCCGCGTATTTCAGCTGCGGCGGCTGCCACGGCGCGGCGACCTTGTAACAGCAGGCGCTGCCGAAATCGGTGAGCGCCGCGTAGGGTGCAGTCAGACCGGACCTCAGCGGTTCCTCGTACGCGCTCCCCTGCAGTGCGCCCAGGATGTCGCGCTCGTAGACGGAAGGAGTCCTGTTGTCGGCGGTGAACGCAATGACGCTGTCCAGCGGATGCAGGGCAACCGGGAAAGCCAGCGTCAGGTCGTAGCTGTCCACAGGCTGGGGAATTCCAACCGCGCCCTCGACGGACAGGAAGACGCCGGTCTTCGTCGGCACGCACATGCCGATCGCGAATCCGTCGGGGCTCGACGAGGCCGCGGAATCACAGGCCGGCGGGACCGGAACGCCCGGGACATGTCCGGTCGCCGAGCCACCCCCGCAGGCCGCGACGCCGACGGCAAGCAACAATGCGACGGCCGATGCGCGCAAAGGCCGGGAGATACGCGTGCGCTCGGGATTCATGCGGCCAGCCCCGGAAAAAAGCCCCAGTATGCGGTTGGAGTGTCGATGGACGCCGCAGCATCGCGCCCGACGAGCGGACGAACGGAGGGCATGCCCCGCCGAGTGTACCCGCTGGCCGCCCCGCGGCCGACGCCCCTGCGCGGCCGATCGCGACGAAAGTCACTTTCACCGCACGAAGCGGGCAAAATAGCGCGCTGCGAGCGAAAACCCAGGGGAACCAACGATGTTCGATGCGCTGTACCTCGAAAAGCCCGAAAGCGGCTTTTCCGCGACCCGCCGGCAACTGAGCGACGAGGAACTCGCGGCGGCCACGCCCGATGCCGACGTCACCGTGCGCATCGAATACTCGACGATCAACTACAAGGACGCGCTCGCGATCACCAACCGCTCGCCGGTGGTGCGCCGCTGGCCGATGGTGCCGGGCATCGACGGCGCCGGCGTGGTCGAGTCGAGCTCGCACCCGGGGTTCGCCGCCGGCGATCGGGTGATCCTCAACGGCTGGGGCGTGGGCGAGACGCACTGGGGATGCCTCGCGCAGCGGGCGCGGCTCAGGGGCGACTGGCTGGTGGCAATGCCGGCGGGAATCGACGCGCGTCGCGCGATGGCGATCGGCACCGCCGGCTACACCGCGATGCTGTGCGTGATGGCGCTCGAGCGCCGCGGCGTCACGCCTGCGCAGGGCGAGATTCTCGTGACCGGTGCCGCCGGCGGCGTGGGCAGCGTGGCGATCGCGTTGCTCGCGCGACTGGGTTTTCGCGTCGTCGCATCCACCGGCCGGGCGGCCGAGGCCGACTACCTGCGCGCGCTCGGCGCCGCCGAAGTGATCGATCGGGCGACGCTGTCCGAACCCGGCAAGCCGCTGCAGAAAGAGCGCTGGGCCGGCGTGGTCGATGCGGTGGGCTCGCACACGCTGGCCAACGCCTGCGCGCAGACGAAATACCGCGGCACGGTCGCCGCCTGCGGACTGGCCGGCGGCATGGACTTCCCGGCGACGGTCGCGCCGTTCATCCTGCGCGGCGTGACCCTGGTCGGCGTCGACTCGGTGATGTGCCCGATCGACGAGCGGCGCGAAGCGTGGCGGCGCCTCGCGACCGAACTCGACCCGGCGCAACTCGAGCGCATCACCACCATCGTCGGTCTCGACGAGGCGCTGAAACTCGCGCCGCAGATGCTGGCCGGCAAGGTGCGCGGCCGCGTCGCGGTCGACGTGAACCGTTGAGCGCACCGGCCAGGCGCCCGGCGGGGGGCGCAGTGCGCCGGCACGGGGTCGAGCCGGTCTCGTACCGGATCGTGCCGGTCGATCCGCACGCACACCTGTTCGAGATCACGCTGACGATCGCGCAGCCCGATGCCGAAGGGCAGCGCGTGGCGCTGCCGGCCTGGATTCCCGGCAGCTACATGATCCGCGAGTTCGCGCGTCACGTCGTTTCGATCGGGGCACGCAGCGCCGGGCGCGCGGTACGCCTGCGCAAGCTCGACAAGCACACCTGGCAGGCGGCACGCTGCGACGGGCCGCTCACGCTCGTCTATCGCGTCTACGCCCGGGACCTGTCGGTGCGCGCGGCGCACCTCGACGCGACGCACGGCTTCTTCAACGGCACCAGCGTCTTCCTGAGAGTGCTCGGCCAGGAGGAGCGGCCCTGCGAAGTGCTGATCGAGCCGCCGTCCGGAGAGGAATACGCCGGCTGGCGCGTGGCCACCACGCTGCCCGAGGCGGGCGCGCGCCGCCACGGCTTCGGCCGCTATCGGGCGGCCGACTACGACGAGCTGGTCGATCACCCGGTGGAAATGGGGCGCTTCACGCTCGACGCCTTCGAAGCGGGCGGTGCGCGCCACGAGATCGCGATCACCGGCCGCCACGACGCCGACACCGCGCGACTGTGCCGCGACCTCGCGCGCATCTGCGCGCAGCACGCGCGCCTGTTCGAGCCGCGCACGCGCCGCGCGCCGCTCGAGCGCTACCTGTTCCTGGTGATGGCCGTCGGCGAGGGCTACGGGGGGCTGGAGCACCGCTCGAGCACCGCGCTGATCTGCTCGCGCAACGACCTGCCCTGGCGCGGGCAGCGCGAAGTGTCCGAGGCCTATCGCACTTTCCTCGGACTGGCGAGCCACGAGTACTTCCACACCTGGAACGTCAGGCGGATCAGGCCTGCGGCGTTCGCGCGCCACGACCTGCAGCAGGAGAACTACACGCGGCTGCTGTGGATCTTCGAGGGCTTCACCTCGTACTACGACGACCTGATCCTCGTGCGCAGCGGGCTCATCGGCCGCGACGCGTACCTGGACCTGCTCGCGAAGGTGATCACCGGCGTGATGCGCGGCCCGGGCCGGCGGGCACAGAGCGTGGCCGAATCGAGCTTCGACGCCTGGATCAAGTATTACCGACCCGACGAGAACTCGCCGAACGCGGTCGCCAGCTACTATGCGAAGGGCTCGCTGGTGGCCCTGGCGCTCGACCTGACGATCCGCAGTCGCACCGGCGGCCGCCGCTCGCTCGACGACGCGATGCGGCTGATGTGGACGCGCTACGGGCGCGACTTCTTCTCCCGGCGCGAGGGCCTCGGCGAGGAGGAGTTCCCGCGCCTGCTCGAAGAGGCCGTCGGCCTGCGGCTCGACGCGCAGATCCGGAGCTGGGCCTACGGCACGGCCGAATTGCCGCTCGCGCCGCTGCTGAAGACCGTGGGCGTCGAGCTCGCGTTCGGTCGCGGCGACCAGGGCCCGGTCTCGCTCGGCGCGAGGCTCGCCACGCGCGACCGGCAGGTCGAGATCGCCACCGCCTACAGCGGTCAGGCGGCGCAACGCGCCGGCCTTTCGGCCGGCGACACGCTGGTCGCCGTCGACGGCCTGCGCGTCGACGAGCGCGCACTGAAGGCGCTGCTCGCGCGTCGCAAGCCGGGCGACCGGCTTCGCGTGCACGCATTCCGCCGCGACGAATTGTTCGAGTGCGAACTCGAGCTCGACGCGCCGCCGGCGACCGACGCGAAGCTGAAGCTCATGCCCGGACCCGGCGCACGCGCCACGCGGCTGCTCGGCGGATGGCTCGGCGGGGGCCGCTCCGGTCCTGCGGGCTGAACGCGGCGGCACCCCAGCGGGGCAGCCCTACCCGAACAGCGCTGCGAGCGCCTCGCCGGGGTCGGGCGCGCGCATGAACGCTTCGCCGACCAGGAACGCGTTCACGCCGGCCTGCCGCATCCGTGCCACGTCGGCCGGAGCGAGGATGCCGCTTTCGGTGACGACCAGCCGGTCGGGCGCGATGCGCGGCAGCAGCGCGAGCGTCGTGTCCAGCGACACCTCGAAGCTGCGCAGGTCGCGGTTGTTGATGCCCAGCAGCGGCACGTCGAGCACGAGCGCGCGATCGAGTTCGGCCGCATCGTGCACCTCGACCAGCACGTCCATCGACAGCGCGCGGGCGATCGATGCGAATTCGGCGAGTTGCGCGTCGTCGAGCGCCGCGACGATCAGCAGGATGCAGTCGGCGCCGTTCGCGCGCGCCTCGTAGACCTGCCAGGCGTCGACGACGAAATCCTTGCGCAGCACCGGCAGCGCGCACGCCGCGCGCGCTGCCCGCAGGTCGTCGAGCGAACCCCGGAAGAAGCGCTCGTCGGTGAGCACCGACAGGCAGGCCGCACCGTGCGCGGCATAGCGCGCGGCGATCGCCGGCGGATCGAAGGGTTCGCGCAGCAGGCCCTTGCTCGGGCTCGCCTTCTTGATTTCGGCGATGACCGCCGCCCGGCCGGCGGCGATCTTAGCGCGCAGCGCGCGCTCGAAACCGCGCACCGGCTGCGCCTGGCGCGCCGCCTCCGCGTGCGCGCGCATCTCGGCATCGCTGCGCAGCCGGCGGGCCGCCGCCACTTCCTCGCGCTTGACGGCGACGATGCGCGTCAGGATGTCCTCAGCCATGGCGCTCGCGCGCGCAGCGCCGGGTGAACTGCACGAACGCGTCGAGCCGGGCACGCGCGGCGCCCGAGGCGATCGTCTCGCGGGCCAGTTCGATGCCTGCACCGATCGAATCGACCACGTTGGCCGCGTAGAGCGCCGTGCCCGCGTTCAGCGCCACGATCTCGCGCGGCGTGCCGGGCCGGTTCGACAGCGCCTCGAGCACCATCTCCTTCGACTCGAACGCGTCGTCCACGCGCAGCCCGCGGTTGCTGATCATCGACAGCCCGAAGTCTTCCGGATGGATCTCGTATTCGCGCACCTCGCCGTCCTTCAGTTCGCCGACCATCGTCGCCGCGCCGAGCGAGACCTCGTCCATTCCGTCCTTCCCCCAGACGACGAGCGCGTGCTTCGCGCCCAGCCGCTGCATCACCCGCACCTGGATGCCCACTAGGTCGGGATGGAACACGCCCATCAGGATGTTCGGCGCGCCGGCCGGGTTGGTGAGCGGCCCGAGGATGTTGAAGATCGTGCGCACGCCCAGTTCGCGGCGCACCGGCGCGACGTTCTTCATGGCCGGGTGGTGATTGGGCGCGAACATGAAGCCGACTCCGGTGGCGCGGATGCAGTCGGCCACCTGCGAAGCGTTCAGCATGATGTCGGCGCCCAGCGCCTCGAGCACGTCGGCGGCGCCCGATTTCGACGAGACGCCACGGTTGCCGTGCTTGGCCACCGTCGCACCGGCCGCCGCAGTGACGAAAGTCGACGCGGTGGAGATGTTGAAAGTGTGCGAGCCATCGCCGCCGGTGCCGACCACGTCGACGAAGTGCGGACCACCGTCGACCTCGACCTTGTGGGCGAACTCGCGCATCACCTGGGCCGCGGCGCTGATCTCGCCCACCGTCTCCTTCTTCACGCGCAGACCCATCAGGATCGCCGCCATCATCGTCGGCGACATTTCGCCGCTCATGATCTGGCGCATGATCTTCAGCATCTCGTCGTGGAAGATCTCGCGATGCTCGATGCAGCGGGTGAGCGCTTCCTGCGCGGTGATCGTCATCGTGGTTCTCCGAGGAAGTTGGCGAGCAGCGCGTGGCCGTGCTCGGTGAGGATCGATTCGGGATGGAACTGCACGCCCTGCACGGGCAGTTCGCGGTGCCGCAGTCCCATGATTTCGCCGTCGTCGGTCCACGCGGTCACTTCCAGGCAACCGGGCAGCGTCTCGCACTCGAGCGCCAGCGAGTGGTAGCGGATCGCGGTGAACGGGTCGGGAAGCCCACGGAAGACGCCCACGCCGTTGTGGCGGATGAGCGAGGTCTTGCCGTGCATCACCTGCTTCGCGCGCACCACGCGCCCGCCGAAAGCGGCGCCGATCGCCTGGTGCCCGAGGCACACGCCGAGGATCGGAACGCGCCCGGCGAACCGCTCGATCAGCGGCAGCGAGATGCCGGCTTCGGCGGGAGTGCACGGGCCTGGCGAGATCACGATGCGCGCGGGCGCCAGCGCGGCGACCTCGTCGAGCGTGATCGCATCGTTGCGCACGGTGCGCACCTGTTCGCCCAGTTCGCCGAAGTACTGCACCAGGTTCCAGGTGAAGCTGTCGTAGTTGTCGATCATCAGCAGCATGTTCGTCTCCGGCCGCGTCAGATCTGGCCGTCGAGGCCTGCCTGCACCAACTCGGCCGCGCGCAGCACCGCGCGCGCCTTGTTCTCGGTCTCCTGCCACTCGTTCTCCGGAACCGAGTCGGCGACGACACCGGCGGCGGCCTGCACGTAGAGGGTGCCGTCCTTCACCACCGCGGTGCGGATCGCGATCGCCAGGTCGAGGTCGCCGAGGAACGAAATGTAGCCACAGGCGCCGCCGTAGACGCCGCGCCGCGTCGGCTCGAGCTCGTCGATGATCTGCATCGCGCGGATCTTCGGCGCGCCGGTGAGCGTGCCCGCCGGGAAGGTCGCGCGCAAGACGTCGATCGGCCCCGTCCCGGGCTTCAACTTGCCCTCGACGTTCGAGACGATGTGCATCACGTGCGAGTACTTCTCGATCGCCAGCCGGTCGGTCACGCGCACGCTGCCGGTTTCGGCGATGCGGCCGATGTCGTTGCGCGCGAGGTCGATCAGCATCACGTGCTCGGCGATCTCCTTCGGGTCGGCCAGCAGCTCGCGCGCGAGCGCCTCGTCCTGCGCCGGCGTGGCGCCGCGCCGGCGCGTGCCCGCCAGCGGGCGGATCGTGATGCGGTCGCCGTCGGGCTGACGCTCCTGGCGGACCAGGATCTCGGGCGACGCGCCGACGATGTGGAAGTCGCCGAGGTCGTAGAAATACATGTACGGCGACGGGTTGATCGAGCGAAGCGCGCGGTACAGCGTGACCGGCGACTCGCGGAACGGCTTCTCGATCAGCTGGCCGACCTGCACCTGCATCACGTCGCCGGCCATGATGTATTCGCGGGCCCGCGCGACCGCCGCGAGATAGTCGTCGCGGGCGAACTCGCGGCGCTCGCCGGTCTCGACGCCCGCCTCGGGCAAGGGCATCTCCAGCGGCCGCGACAGCTGCGCGTAAAGCTCGCGCAGGCGTTTGCGGGCACGCTGGTACGCCTCGCCCTGGGCGGGATCGGCATAGACCATCAGGTAGATCTTGCCGGTGACGTTGTCGACGATCGCGAGCTCTTCGGTGAGCAGCAGGAACACGTCGGGCACGCCGACCGGATCGGGCTTGTCGCGGCCGGCCGCGCGCGGCTCGATGTGGCGCACCGCGTCGTAGGCGAAGTAGCCAGCCAGTCCGCCACAGAAGCGCGGCAGCCCCGGACGCACCGCCACCTTGAAGCGCTTCTGCCAGGCGTCGACGAAGTCGAGCGGGTTGCCGCGGTGGCGCTCGATCGTCTCGCCGTTCTTCACCACCTCGGCGCCGTCGGCGGTGGAGCGGATGACGGTGCTCGCCGGCAACCCGATGAACGAATAGCGCCCGAAGCGCTCGCCCCCCACCACCGATTCGAGCAGGAAACTGTACGGCTGGTGCGCCAGCTTCAGGTACAGCGACAGCGGGGTGTCGAGGTCGGCGAAGCACTCCAGCAGCAGCGGAATGCGGTTGTAGCCCTGGGCAGCGATCGCCCGGAATTCGATTTCGGTCATGATTCCCTCGCGGAACTGCATGCGGGCCGCTGTGGACCCGGGGCGCCCGCCACGGGGCGCCAATCGGCGTTTCAGGAAGCCCGGCCGGGGGCGCGGCGCCGTGACGGCGCTAGCGGCTCGGCCGGTGTGCGGCGATCAGCGCCAGCACCACCAGCGCCAGCCCCGCCAATCGTTGGCGTTGCGGGCCGAGCGGAGTTCCTGAACGTTGCGCATGAGGGAAAGGATGTCCTGGCTGTTTCTGGACGTCGCGGACTATAACACCATCGCCGCCGAGGGCGTCAACCGGCCTCGATGCGCATCGCCGCCTCGAGCAGGTCGGCGACGACCGCGTCTGCGTCGATCGTGCTCACCGGCCGTCCCTCGTTGTAGCCATAGGGCACGATCATCACCGGGATGCCGGCGGCACGGGCCGCCTGCGCGTCGTTCAGCGAATCGCCGATCGCCACCATCTGCGAGGTTCGCAACCCGAACAGCTCGCACGCGTGGTGCAATTGCATCGGATCGGGCTTGGCTCGCGGAAGCACGTCGCCGCCGATCACGAACTCGAAGTGGGCAGCCAGGCCAGTGCGGGCAAGCAGCACATCGGCAAAGGCCTGCGGCTTGTTGGTGACGCAGGCGAGCCTGAGCCGCCTCGCGCGCATCGCCTGCAGACCCTCGACCACGTTCGGGAACAGCGTCGCCGAGCGGCCGTTTTCGCGCTCGTAGTGCCGCTCGAACGACTGCATGCCGCGCGCGGCGGTCGCATCGTCGACACGTCCGTCGAACGAGCCCGACAGCGCGCGATGCACCAGGATGCGCGCGCCCTTGCCGACGTAACTGCGCACCGTGGACTGCGCCAGCGCCGGCCGCCCGAAGTCGGCCAGCATCGCGTTGACCGCCGCGGCGAGATCGGCGATCGTGTCGAGCATCGTGCCGTCGAGGTCGATGGCCACTGCGCGGGCACGAAAGACGCGCGCGCCCATCGGCTCAGGCCGAGGCCAGCGCGGCGCGCATCTTCGCGAGCACCCCCCGATACCCGCCGTCGGGATCCGGGTCGCCGAATACCGCCGAACCTGCGACGAAGGTGTCGGCTCCGGCGCGCGCGACCTCGGCGATGTTGTCGATCTTCACGCCGCCGTCGACCTCGAGCCAGATCGGCTGGCCACCGGCGGCGACGTGCGCGTCGATGCGGCTGCGCACCGCGCCGATCTTCGGCAGCGTCGCCGGGATGAACTTCTGCCCCCCGTAGCCCGGATTCACCGACATCAGCAGCACCATGTCGAGCTTGTCCATCACGTGGTCGAGGTGGAACAGCGGCGTGGCCGGGTTGAGCACCAGCCCGGCGCGGCAACCGCACTCGCGGATCAGTTGCAGCGTGCGGTCGACGTGGTCGGACGCCTCGGGGTGGAAGCTGATCAGGTTCGCGCCGGCCTTGGCGAAGTCGCCGACGATGCGGTCGACCGGGCTCAGCATCAGGTGCACGTCGATCGGTATTTTCAGGTGCGGGCGCAGCGCCTCGCACACCAGCGGCCCGATCGTGAGGTTCGGCACGTAATGGTTGTCCATCACGTCGAAGTGGATCATGTCGGCGCCCGCGGCCTCGACCGCGCGCACCTCCTCGCCGAGCCGGGCGAAATCGGCGGACAGGATGCTCGGGGCGATCCGGAAGGCTTGCGTCATGGTGGAGTCCTGCCTGTGGTCGTACGGGCGCACGGCCCGTCATTGTCTACAATGACCATTGTAGCCACCGCCCCGCCGTCCCTCGTCGACCTCCATTCCCCGTGACCGACAAGCGCTACCAGTTCCGTGTCGAAGTGCAGGCGGCCTACCTGCCCGAGCAATCGAAACCCGAAGATGCGCAGTACGCGTTCGCCTACACGGTGCGCGTCACCAACACCGGCAGCGTCGCGGCGCAGCTGATCAGCCGGCACTGGGTCATCCGCGACGACAGCGACCGGGTGATCGAGGTGAAGGGGCTCGGAGTGGTCGGGCAGCAGCCGCTGCTCGAACCGGGCGCGCGTTTCGAATACACCAGCGGCAGCCAGATCGCCACGCCCACCGGCGCGATGCGCGGCAGCTACTTCTTCGTCGCCGAAGACGGACACCGTTTCGAGGTGCCGATCGAGGAGTTCGCGCTCAGCATGCCGCGCACGCTGCACTGAGCGATGAGCCGCGGCCGCACGCGATGCGCGTCACTTCTTGCCGCGCATCGTCCACCAGACGAAGAACACCATCAGCGCCAGCACGCCGCCGGCTTCGGCGAACAGGATCCACGCGTCGTCCATGCGGTCGATTCTAGCCCGACGGCGCGTGGCAGCGGGCCGATCGCCTCACTGCGGCGCTCGTTGTCGGGCGCGGCGTTCGCGGTTCGGGTTTCGCATCTGCGAAGCGCGGTGCTGGCGGTCGCGCTCGCCCCGGTCATCTGCCTCGCATCGGAGCCCGTGCCGCTGACACCCGCCCAGTTGCCCGGCTGGGACCGCGATGCGCTCGCCGGACTGCACCGGGCGATCGAGCGCCAGTGCGCGCTGCCGCGGCCGCCGCAGCCCTGGCCCGCGCTGTGCCCGGGCTTGCCGCGAGCCGATGCGCTGAAGACCTGGCTCGGTGCGAATTTCGTCGCCTGGCCGATCGCGCGCGCCGATGGCACGCCGGGCCTGCTCACCGGCTACTACGAACCGGTGCTCGAAGGCAGCCGCAGCCGCGAGCACGACGGCCAGGCACCGCTGTATCGGCCGCCGCTCGACCTGGTGCGCGGCCCCGATGGCAGCCGGATGCGGGCGCCAGCTTCGACGGGCACGGCACCCTCGACGGCAGCGGCGACCTCGCCGGGCGCGCTGCAGCCGTATCCGGCGCGGGCCGAAATCGAGGCCGGACGGCTGCTCGAAGGTCGTGAACTGGTCTGGCTCGACGATCCGGTCGAGGCGTTCTTCCTGCAGGTACAGGGCTCGGGACGGGTGCGGCTGCGCGACGGCAGCACCATGCGCGTCGGCTTCGCCGATCACAACGGGCAGCCCTACTTCCCGATCGGCCGCGAACTGGTCGCGCGCGGCGCGCTGGCGCCGGAGGCAGTCGACGCCGACGCGATCAAGGCGTGGCTGCGCGCACATCCGGGCGAGGCGCGTGAAGTGATGCGACGCAACCGCCGCTTCGTGTTCTTTCGTCAACTGCCGGGAGGCGACGACGGGCCGCCCGGCTCGCTCGGCGTCGCACTGACGCCGATGCGCTCGGTGGCTACCGACCCCGCGCAGGTGCCGCCGGGCGCACTGCTCTTCATCGACTCGACGCATCCCGACGGCGGCGCGCCGCTGCAGCGCGCGGTGCTGAGCCAGGACCGGGGCGCGGCGATCACCGGCGCGGCGCGGGCCGACCTGTTCTGGGGCGCGGGCGACGAAGCCGGCCGACTGGCCGGCCGCACGAAGCAGCCACTGCGGATGTGGCTGCTGTGGCCGAAAGGGCAACCGAGGCCGGCGCTCAGCCCTTCGAGTTCTCGGCCAGCATCCGATTGAAGCGATCGGGCGGCGCATAGCCCTGCAGCCGCTTGCCGTTGGCGAAGAACACCACCGGCGTGCCGGTGATGCCGAGCTTGCGCGCGAGTTCGGCCACTTTCGCGAGAGGCGTGTCGCAGGTGCCGGCGTTGCCCGGAATGCGGTTGTTCAGCAGCAGGTCGTTCCAGGCGCGCGCCTTGTCGGCCGCGCACAGCGCCTTGCGCGCCTTCGACTCGGAGTCGGCCGCGAGGAAGGCCATCGGGAAAGTGTAGATCGTGAGGTCATCGAGCTTGACCAGGTCGGCGCGCAGGCGCTTGCAGTAGCCGCAGTTCGGATCCTCGAACACGGCCACCACCCGCTTGCCGTTGCCCGAGACCTGCTTGATCGCGAGGTCGAGCGGCAGCGTGCCGAAATCGATCGCGAGCAGTTCCTCCATGCGCTCCTGCGTGAGATTGCGCTCGGCCTTCAGGTCGATCAGGTTGCCGTCGAGGAAGACGTACTGGCCGGTTTCGTCGGCGTACATCAGCACGTCGTTGCGCACGCGCACCTCGTAGATGCCGCGCAGCGGGGTCTTGCGCACCTCGTCGACCGGGTAGCGGCCCTTGAAGAACGCTTCGACCGCGGCCTTGACGCGGGCGGCGCCCGGATCGGCGGCGGCTGTGCCCTGGGCATGCACGAGCGGCGCGGCGATCCACAGCGTTGCGGCAGCGACGAACGCGAACGCGGCGGCGGCGACGCGGGTGAAGCTCATCGAATCGGTCATCGGTACGGCATCCTCGGGGGCGCGACCTGCGTCGCGGGGGTTGACATGGCGTGGCACCGAACGCGTCAGCGAACTGCCTGCGCCACCAATTGTCGCTTGAGCCAGCGCGAACCTGCCACCGCCCGCCAGCCGAACGCGACCGCCGATTCGACCAGCGGGGCGAGCGCGGCCGGCGCCGGACGGCGGGTCGGATCGAACAGGCGCTGCAGGGCGTCGGTGGCGTTGCGCATCGCCGCCACCGGTTCGGCGCGCGCCCGCGCGTAGCGGCGCAACAGCAGCCGGTCGCCGGGATCGCTGCCGGGATCGCGCTCGCGCATCAGGCGCGCGAGCACCGCCACGTCGCCGAAACCGAGGTTCATGCCCTGCCCGGCCAGCGGATGCACCAGGTGCGCGGCGTCGCCCACCAATGCCACCCTCTGGCCGATCATCGACCCGGCGCGGCCCAGCCGCAGCGCAAACGCCTGCGCCCGCGAGATCGTGGTCATCGCGCCGAGCGCCGATCCGGCAGCCTGCTGCACGCGCTGCGCGAGCTCGCCGGGCGACATGGCCAGCAGCGCGTCGGCCAGCCCGTGCGGCGCCGACCAGACCATGCTCACGCGCCCCTGCGGCGCGCCGGCCGCTGATGCGGCCGGCAATGGCAACAGCGCCAGGATGCCGTCGCGCCCGAACCACTGCCAGGCGATGTCACGATGCGGACGTTCGGTGTCGAAGTGCGCCACGACCGCGCGTTGCGGATAGTCGGAGACGCTCCAGTGCAGCCCGGCGGACTCGCGTACCCGCGAACCCGCCCCGTCGGCGCCCACCAGCAGCCGCGCCGACAGGCGGCGCCCGCCTTCGAGCCGCAGCGGAATCGTCGACTCCGGCACCGCGCCGAAGTCCCGCTGCAGGGCACCCGGATCGGCATCGATGCCGTCGAAGCGCTCCTCGAGGACCGGCAGGCCCGCGAAGCGCACCGCCTGCCCCAGCGCACCCAGCAGGTTGCGCTGCTCGACGATCCAGGCGAGCGCCTCGACGCGCGCTTCGTAGGCGCTGAAGTGCAGCGCATCGCGGTCGGAGCCGAAGGCAGGGTAGACGCGCATGTCGTAGACCGGTGCCACGCGTGCGGCATCGAGCGCGTGCCAGACGCCGATCGACTCGAGCAGCGCGCGCGTGGCCGGAGACAGCGCGAAGACGCGAAGATCCCAGGGATCGACCTCGCCGCCGGCATCGGCCACCGGCGGCGCGCCGATCAGCGTGGCACGCAGGCCGGCGCGCGACAGCGCCAGCGCCGCGGCCAGGCCGACGGCTCCGCGGCCGACGACCGCAACGTCGGCCGGCATGGCAGCAGGGCGGGAGGGCATCGGACCATTATAGGGTCGCGGCGCGCTCGTCCGCCCACCCGGTTCTGCTATGATTGCCGGCTCTCGGGCGCGGCGTTCTGGTCTGCGCCCCGGCGGCCAAGTAGCTCAGTTGGTAGAGCAGAGGACTGAAAATCCTTGTGTCGGCGGTTCAATTCCGTCCTTGGCCACCATCTTCTAGCTTGAGTTCCCCGCGAAGCATTCACTAACCTCCACGAGGCTCCGCTTCGCTCGTGTAGCCACCATGTAGCCGCGGTGGATCAACGCGAGGGTTTCGGCCACCGAAAGCGCACCGGGAATCCGACACAGAGTACGCTACACTCCTACCGCTGGCCCAGCGCCAGCCCCGTGGATTTAATGACCACTTGCCGACGGGAACCAACAGGCTAAAGCGTCGCGCCCGCGCCCTCCCCCCCGCACGCAGGCAGACGTTGCAACGACGTCTGCGGGGGCAGGAGAAACGAAATGAACCCGGGTTCCGCCTTCAACCTTTACACCGACGAACCGTCGATCGGAATGGACCATCCGCTGTTCATGGCGAAGGTCCAGACCGCGATGGACGCCACCTTCGCCGCCGAGCGCGGACAACCCATCGAGGACGCCCTCGCCGTGACTCGCAAACGCATGCGCGGGCTCTTCGGCGACGTCCCGGCAGCGCTGATCGACATGGAAGTCACTATCGCCTACGCCCGGGCCGCCGCCCGAAAGGACCGCTGCGATGAGTGATGCCGAACACCTCCTCCCCAAGATGAGCCGACGACAGTTCTTGGGCAGCCTGCTCGCCCTGGGCGCATCCGTCGCCCTGCCCGTCCCGCTCGCCAAGGCCACCGACGCCCAGATCGACGCCGCGTGGGCGCAACTCGCGAGGCAGGAGCCCTGGTACTTCGAGGTCGGCGAGTCCGGCACGATCGTCGCTCCGGGCCCCGGGCCGTCGATCCGGCGCGACGTATTCAAGCTGTGGACCGGCGGGATCGACTCGCCCGAAGCGCTGATCGAGGAGGTCGATGCGTGTCCGCCTCTCTGGTCGCGTTTTCAGGAGTTCGCGGAGCAGGCCGTCGAAGAGATCGATTCGCGGCTGCACGAGGATCTCGACGACCGCACATATCGGCGTCTGCAGCGTCTCGAAGCGCTCTTCGCCCAGGAGAACGAGGGCTGGAAGGCCTGGATCCGGCACGAGGCGAAGCGGGACTTCCCCGGCTTATTGGCGAGAGTCGAGGCCTGGCTCGACGAACCGATCGACTGGAGCGAGGCGGACTATTTTCCCTACGACTGGGGAACCCATGGAGAAGCGCTGTCGTTCTTCGAGAGAGTCGACGATGAGACGCTCGACGCGCTCGGTGTCGAGATCGTCATGGGCGACCGCCCGGGCAGCAGCTATTACGCGGCGGAGCTGCCCGGCTCGATCGAGGCAACAAATGCAACGGCGCACCGGCTCGGGTTACCGTTTCGGTTCCGCCGCGCGACTGAATAGTCCCGAGGATACTAAACGGAGCCGCCATCTTTCCGGAAATCAGTGGACCGAAGAACCAGGGCAGGTCACTTGCGCTTCCGCTCTCGCGCGCCGTCCACAAGTCGCGCTGCGTCTGCATCGCCAGCCAGAAGCCCGGCGTCGTGCCGAGCGCCTCGGACAGCCGCAAGTCAATATCCGCGCTCACCGCCGAGCGGCCATTGAGCACGCGCGAGAGCATCGGACGGCTGACGCCGATGTGTGCGGCGAACGCCGTCACGGTCACATCCAGGTCAGCCAGCCAGCCCGTCAACAGTTCGCCCGGGCGAGCGGGGTTGTCCATGTCCATTTGCGCACTCCTCAGGCAGCGTCAAGCTCGCGCAGCGGCGCCACACTCAACCGCAGGCCCATCGCATGCAGCACCTTCTGCATGGTCGCCAGAGTCGGATTGCCGCCCTTGCCCAGCGCGCGAAACAGCGTCTTCTCGCCGAGCTCCGCGCGGCGCGCCACCAGCAGCGCGTCCATGTCCTCCAGCTCGAGGGTGGCCTCGATACAGGCCGCCGCCTCGGCCGGATCCTTCAGCGTCTCGGCGAGGAAGTCATCGAAGCTCGAATCGCGACGTGCGGTCATGGATTACCCCTTTGCCAGCGGTGCTCGTCAGGCTGCGACCGGCACCGGCCGCACCCGCAGTCGCGCTCTCTTCAACTGTTGCTCAGCCTGCCAGAGGTCGTGCGCGGTCTGCTGGGCCAGCCACACCCGGGCATCGCCGCCGCGTTCCCTGCCCAGCCACGCCTGCAGGCGCAGCGCCATCTCCGGCGAAATCGCCGCCCGGCCGTTGAGCACGCGCGACAACGTGACGCGGGCCACACCGAGCTGCTCGGCGGCCTCGGTCACCGACAGACCGAGCTCCGGCAGCACCTCATCGCGCAGCGTCAGGCCGGGGTGCGGAGGATTGAACATCTTCGTCATCGTCTTGCCTGTTCAGTGGTGGTCCTGGTAGTCCACGAGCACGGCATCCGCGCCGTCGAACGCGAACGTCATGCGCCAGTTGCCGTTCACCCACACGGACCAGTGCCCGCGAAGGTTTCCCCCGCTCAGCGGATGCAGCCGCCAGCCCGGCACATTCATGTCATCGGGGCCGGCCGCTTCGTTCAGCCTGGCCAGCTGTCGCGCCAGTCTGGGCGCGTGGGCAGGCCGAATCCCCGCCTTGGAGCCGCGCTCGAAGAACGCCTGCAGCCCCTTGTGGCGAAACGACCTGATCACGGCTCGAATGTATCGCGTAGCGTTACGAGTTGCAACGGCTGGAAAGCCAGTCAGTCGATCGGCTATCCACTACCCACCGCCCGCAGGCCGCCGGCCGCCGGCTTGGGTAGATCGATGCCGGCCTCGGTGAGGATCCAGACCTCGATGCGCTCGTGCCATGGCCGCAGCAGGTCCAGCGGGCGCGCCCGGTAGTGCTTTTCGGCGATCGCGCTGGGCTTGTGGCTCTGGAACCGCCTGACGGCCCATCACCATCGGGAGATCGCGAACCTGAAGGGTCAGGCTGCCGCCTCGAAGCGGCAGATGATCGCGCTGGAGAGGCAAGTGCGAAATGCCGGGGCGGCGCCGCAGGATCCAGCAGAATCGAAACGGATTCGGTTCATCCCCAAAGGGCTAGTTTCGACTCGCAAGCGCCTTGCTCTCTCCGCTGCCGACCTTGCGAAGATGATGGGCGTGTCTGCCCAGACGATCTACAACTGGGAGCGCGGCGTGACGAAGCCGGGGCGGGATCGGCTGGCGAAGTTGGCTTCCCTGCGAGGCGTTGGGAAGCGTCAGTTGCGAGCGCATTTCGCCGCCGGCCAGGCAGAAGAATGGCTCCGTCGCCGCTGGGGAGCTTGCCCTCGAAGCCATCGAGCAGTTGGCTGAGCAGCTTCACCTGTCGTTCGTTCGGCGGCGTAGTCGCCCAACGCTGCCAGAAGCGAGCCTTGGACAGCGCGGTGACGTCCATCGACCGCTTCTGGGTCCTCTCCAGGATGTCGCAGTAGGCCTTGCGCTCCCGCTGGATCCCGGATGCCTGGCAGACGCGTGATTGTCGGCTGCCGCAGGCGCCGATGGCCCGCCAGGCGGTGCGCCGCTCGCGGAGACGCCGCGTGCTACTCCCGAACTATCGGTGCCCGCCGCCTTTCCGGCGGCAACCACGCCGAGGCAGCGCGTGCCGGCCGCTGCAGGCGCAGGAACTCCACGGTGACCGTCGCGAGGCCCGCAGCGCAGGCCTTCGTCTCGACGGCGGCGCGAACCCGCTTGCGCACGAACGCCGGAATCCGCTCGAGCATCGCGCCTGCCGCCGGCTCCCACTCGATCCCCCGGCCTGCCTCGGCAACCGGCGGTAGCGGTTCCGGCTGCGCCGTCGCCGGCTTCACGTAGGTGCATTTCGGATCTTCACCCAGCAGGTTTCCGGAACCGGCCGCGGCGCGCGCACGACAGCCGCCGCAGCTGTAGCGGTAGTCGCACTCGCCGCACTTGCCCGCCGGCGTGCCGTTTCTCAGGCGACCGAAGACCTCGCTCGTGTTCCAGATCACGGCCAGGCGCTCGCTGTTCAGGTCGCCGGCCACTTCCGGGATGTATGGACACGGGGTCACGCGCCCCTGTGGCGTGACGCGCAGGTACTCGCGCCCGGCCAGACAGGCGCTCGACCACGCCTCGTAGCCGTCGCGCGCCTCACCGGCGCGCAGCCCGAGGAGCCGCCGGGCGTACGGCGCGCAGCGCGCCCGGATGATGAGCTGCGGCCGCGCACGCTGGAGCTCGAGGATCTGCGCCAGTGTCCGCTCGTACAAGTGTTGCGGCATGTCGGTCTGAGTGACGCCGCGGCCGGTACACACCAGGAAGAAGAAGTTGAGCGCCAGCGCTCCGGCCTGCTGCGCGACCTCGGCGATGCCGGCGAGCTCATGCCGGTTGTCCGCGAGAAGCGTCGCCTGCACCTGCACCGCGAGCCCGGCAGCGCGCGCGGCCCGCATCCCCGTCAGCGCGCCCCGCCAGGCGCCCGACCTGCCTCGCAGCCGGTCGTGAAAGCCGGGTGCCGCGGAATCGAGGCTCACGCCGACCCCGGCTGCGCCTGCCTGCACCAACTGCCTGGCGCGATCGTCATCGAGCAACACGCCGTTGGTGCCGATCACCGGCATCAGTCCGACGGCTGCGGCCCGCGCCACGAGACCGACGAGATCGGCTCGCAGCAGCGGTTCTCCGCCGGTCAGCACGAGCATCGCGCCCGGAGCCGCCTCTGCGATCTCGTCGATGACGCGCAGCGCGGCCTCGGTCGAGAGCTCTCCGGGTGCCTCGCTCTTCCTCTGCACCGCGTCCAGGTAACAGTGCCCGCAGGCGAGGTTGCAGCGCCGCGTGAGGTTCCAGGAAACGAGTTGTGGCGCCGACATCGGTTACCGGAGCATTTCCCGGACGGCGTGCGAGGCGGCGTCGACGACCTCGGCGTCGACGCTGGCGCGCTGCATGCGCCGCGCGAGCTTCTCGATGCGCAGCCTGGCGTGCTCGCGCACGGCCTCCGGGACACCCGACAGGCGCTCGAGCGCGGCCAGCTCCCACGTGATCGGGGTGTCCGCTGCGTTGCCGGAGGCTTCCCGCGCCGCGACCTTGCCCGAGAACGGGCAGCACCCACCCGGCATTGCGCCCATGACTGCGTCGATCACGTCCGAGGTGACCACGGTGTGGCCTTCGCGTGCCGCGTGGCGCAGAATTGCGCTGCGTGCCATTCCGCGCGCGAATTCCGGCACACGGCTGATGCGCTGCTCCGCTTCTTCGGTCCACGCGATGGTCGCTGCTGCGGTTTTCTCAACTGGCGGCTCGAAGCTTCGCGCGGAGACGAGCAGATTGCATGACAGGCGTCGCAGCAGGTTCTCGGTCACGCTGCCAAGATCCATCGAGGTGTCCGAGTGCACACCGGTGCGACCGAGCACCAACAGCCATGGTCGAGCCTCGGCAGCGTAGCGCAGCAGTTGCTCGAAAGCCTTGCCGGCGACCAACCGCGTGGCGAGCACGGTTCCCGCCTCGCGCGCAAGAGCATCGGCGACCTCGAGATGGCCCTGGTAGATCTTCGCCAGCCCCGAATCGATGATCTCCTCGTGCAGTCGCTCCTGCTCTTTGAAACGGAACACGCTCGCTGCCTCGGTCGACAGGACCTTCGCGATGGAGTTGAATGCGACGTAGTGGAATTGCGGGTCGAATGCCGCGACCGCCTCGACCCGCCGGCCGAGGTGCTTGCCCAGTTCGATCGCTGTCATCAGGCCGCCGAACGACTGCGGACTGCCGTCGAGCGCCACGACGATCGCGCCCTCGCCGTCACTTTCGCCGGTGCGCATCACCAGCAGATCCCTGTCTATCCGGCGAGCGACGCGCTCGCAGACGCTGCCGATCTGGCTCGATTCGACCGCGCCCAGCCCGAGCGCGCCCATCACCACGAGGTCGGCGTCCGACGTGCCGATGTCCTCGACGAGTCGCTGCCAGTTCTTGCCCTCGAGGGCGACGCGCCGGTGCTCGATCCCGGCGCGCGTGCAGCGCTCCGAGAACACGTCGAGATAGGAGTCCGAGATGACTTTCAGCCCGCGCGTGATGAGATCGTCGTGGATCACGCGTTGCTCGACGAGTTTATCCTCCTTGCGATACGGCTCCGGCAGGCCTCCCTCCATCTGTCGGAAGCGCCGGTCGTGCAGCCTCGCGGCATAGACGTGGCTGCCGGTTAGAAGCGCCCCGGTAGCGCCTGCGAGCTCGATCGCGAAATCGAGCCCCACCAGCGACAGCGGCGAATTGTCCAGCGGCAGGTAGATGGAACGGTACACGGATCAGTCGCCCCGCCGCGCAGCCCGCTCGCGCAGCTTGCGCAGCCCTGCCATCTGCGCGGCAAACACTCCGGCGACGACAGCCACCGGCGCGAGCCAGGTCACGCTGCTGGTCGGCTGCTCCAGGCTGAGGAAGTACCAGGTAGAGACGGCCTTCTCGGCGCCACGCTCCTGCTTCGCGCCGTTCCATGCGGCGAAGGCAAACGGAACGGTCTTGCCGCGCGCGAAGCTGAATGCCTCCTGTGCACGCGGGATCGAGATCACGGTTCTCCACATGCCGTCCTTCCACTGCGCGTGCGACTCGCCGTCCTGCTCATCCGCAGGCACGGGTTCGAGGGTGCCGAATCCGTGCGCGATCAGTTTTTCGACCGCACGCTTCGATTGCAGCGCCGGGTCCGTCAGTGCATTGCCGGCCCACCAACTCGTAATGAACGCCTTGTCACCGCCCGATTTGCCATAATCGGTCGCCTCCGCGATCTCGCTCGCCGAGCGCGTGGAGAATGGATACCAGTCGACCGCCATGTCGGGGTACTTCTCGTCGACGTCGGGTGGGTTGTCCGCCGCCCAGTCGGACTTCCACTGGTAGATCACCACCGGCCGCTCGCGCTCGCCCATGCCGAAGAAGGGAATGCCCTTGGCCGGATCGTACGGAAACTCCAGCGCGATCGCGTCCCGGAACGCCTGCACGGCGCCCTTCATCACGTCCTGTTGGGCGTCGTGCCACGCGAGGCGTACGGCGAGGCGCTCTTCGCTGTAGAGGGCTCGCACCTCGATCGACTTCACGCCCGCTTCGTAGCGACGCGGCTTTACCACGGCCTGCGGTGCGAGCGGCACCTCGAGGACATCGGACTGCTGCCACGCCGGCGCGTCCGGATCGTCGGGAATCGCGTCCACCGGGCGTGCGAGCAGGCTGGCCTTCTCTGCCGCGCGCGCGTCGCGCGCCGGCAGTGCGAGCCAGCCGCCCAGCACGGCAAACGGCGCCGTCAGCCACGGACGGCGCCCGCGAATCGGTTCACGTGCGCTCATGCATCACCTCGCATCGGTCCCCGCCGGGGGGCACGCCGCAACTCTCCGCACAACCGTCCTCGGGCAGCTCGGGCGCCTCGTTGAGCCGCCCGCCCCCGGCGGGTCGCACACCAAGCCGCCGTGCTTCGGCGTCGACATAGTTCTCGAGCAGCTCGGCGAGAGTCGCGAAAAAACCCTTGCCTGCGACCGCGCGCAGCCGCCGCGCGAAGCCCCGCGACCAGACTCCGAGGTGCTCTCCGACGAACCTGGCCTGTGCGGCATTGCACTGCCGGATGCGATCGCTCCGGGCGGCGTGCGCCTCCTTCAGACAGAGGAATTCCATGAACTCCAGCTCGACGCTGACGTGATCGACGCGCTCGTGCAGTTCGGGCGCCGTCTGCAAACCGAAGGCGCGGTAGAAACCCGCGACGTCGGCGAGCGTGTGCGTCTTCTGGAACAGGTTCGCCTGGTCGTACTCGGCCTCGTAGGGCGGGCACTCCTTCGATATTGCGTAGCCGAAACACCGCACGTGCTCGGCGCGCCAGCGCTGCAGGGAGAGCCGCGCCAGGCAGGTGCGCAGCGCGCGCGCCCGTACGAGACTCGCTTCGTCGCCGACTTGGCCGAGGCAGGGTTCGAGCGCAGCGGCACGTTCGCGCAAGTTGCGCAGCGCCTGCCGACCGGGTTCGGCGAACGCCAGCGACAGCGTGCCGTAGACGCGGCTCCTGCAAAGAGCGCTGGCGGTCGTCATATCGAGTTGTAGTGCTTGTCGGCGCGCACGAGCCTGGGCTCCTCGACCGTCACGCGCGCGACCTCCTTACCGCTGCGCCCGTAGCCGATCACGGTGTCGTTGTACATCTCCCACTTTTGACCATCCACGGTGGTCTCGAATACCTTCGGTCCCTGGACGATCTCGTGGCGGAAGATCACGGTCTGGCTCGCGCGAAACAGTTGCAACACCGCGAGCAGTTCACGCGAGGGCCGCGTGTAGCGCTCGATCGCCTCGTCGACACCCGGGCCGAACATCTGCCGCAGGTATGCCCGCGGCACCCAGCGCGGCGGAATGTAATAGCCGTTCGGCTCGGTTCCGAACTGCGGATACAGGGGCAGCGCGACCTTCTCCACCTTGACGAGAAAGTAGAGCGGGTTGTCGCGCTGCTCGACCCAGGCACCGTCGGCGCCGATGCCCACCAGGCCCTGCATGCGAATCTTGCCGACGCAAGCCGCCATACAGCGCGTCTCCATCGGCTCGCCCTGCGTGAGTTCGTCCTTGCCCTCGATGCGCGGGTAGCAGGCGATGCACTTCTCCGAGACCCGCGTGGTGGCGCGGAACATCGGTTTCTTGTAGGGGCACGCGGCGACGCACTTGCGGTAGCCGCGGCAGCGCTTCTGGTCGATCAGGACGATCCCGTCCTCGCCCCGCTTGTAAATCGCCCGGCGCGGACAGGCGGCGAGGCAGGCAGGATAGGTGCAGTGGTTGCACAGCCGCTGCAGGTAGAAGAACCAGGTCGCGTGCTCGGGCAGCGCGGCCGGCTCGAGGTTGAGCGAGTCGCGCCGGTCCTTCGACCCGGTGGCGGTGTCCTCGTAGATGTTCGGAAATCGCCACTCCAGATCGGTTGGCTCGTAACCGAGAACGACCGCGTCGCGCCGGTCGGCAGCACGCGCGGCCTCGAACACCGTCATGCCGTCGAAAACACCGTACGGCCGCGTCTTCGACTCTTTCTTCGAGGCATCCCAGACCGCCTCGCGGCCCGCCTTCTGGTGGGCGCCGTCGAGCAGTTCGAGCAGCCGCGTATCCCAGAACTGGGGATAACCGCCATAGGGCTTGGTCTCGACGTTGTTCCACCACATGTACTCCTGCCCCTTGGAGAAAGTCCACGTGGACTTGCAGGCCATGGTGCAGGTCTGGCAGGCGATGCAGCGGTTGATGTTGAAGACGAACGCGAACTGCTCGCGCGGGTGCGCTTCGCGGTACGGGTACTCCATCGACCGACCCAGCTGCCAGTTGTAGACCTTAGGCATCGCGGCCGGCTCCCATCCATTGCACGCGAACCTCGTCGATCAGCGCACGGATCCTCTGCTCGCCCAGCGCGCTTGCGAGCCCGTGCGTCGCGCGATAGCACGGGCGCTCGAACAGCAGCGCAATGCGCCGCTCGTCCCAGCCGAGCAGCAGATACTCCTCGATCAGGCAGCGCGCCATTTCCGCCGGATCGGCGGGCAGGGCCACGCCGACGAGTTCCATCGGGTCGCCGCACTCTGCGGGTTTCATTCGCCCGCTCCTTTCACCTTGACTACACCGCCGGCGAGATAGCGGGCGGTGAACGCGCTCTCGTGCGCCGGCGAGTGCCCGCTCGTTGCCGGCTCCCACACACCTTTGCCGTCGAGCCCCCCGGGTTCGGCCTTCCGGATGCGAACCAGCGTCTCCTTGGGCACCGTGTTCACCGCGTGGTTGTCGACGTCGAAACCGAACACGAAACCCATCGTCCCGGTCTTCTTGTGAAACAGGCTGTCGGTCTGGTGCATCGGCGGTGCCCAGCCGCGCGTCACGCTCTGGTGCGAGCCGTAGCGGAAGTTCGACTGGTAACCGGTGTCGGACGCGAGCGTCCGCCTGTCGGGCCGCGTCTCGTGCGCCTTGACCGTGCGCTCGCTCGCGATCCAGGCGCTGTGCTTGGTCATGACGACGTTGTACGGGTAGGCCGGGTTGTACTTCACCCGCGTGAGCAGGCGAAACGCCTTGTAGCGCGGGTCGGAGTCCTTCCAGCCGGCGTACGGCCGGTCAACGGGGTTGGCGTCGACGTAGATGTAGTCGCCGTCCTCGATGCCGAGGTCCTTCGCCGCCTCCGGATTCATATGCACCTGCCAGTCGCCCACGCCGGGGCTGCGCGGCTCCATGCGGTACGGGTCGCCGAAGTTGGTGCTCCATATCCAGTTCCAGTCCACCGTCGCCCACGACGAGTGCGTCGTGTGCCTGCTCTTCGGAGTCATGCAGAAGAAGCGGTAACCCTCCTCCCACAGCGGGTTCTTCGTCTTCTTCACTTCCTTCCAGGCGAGCTTGTTGTTCGCCACCGCGCGCAGGTCGGCGTCCAGGGTCTTCGCCTGCAGCATCTGCGGCGTCACGCCGAAGTTGTTCGGCCGCACGAACCGACTCGTCGAGACGATGACTCCCGGCAGATAGGGGGTTGCCTCCGGAGCCTCGCGGTGCACAACGAGGTTCTCGCCGTACTCGATCGCCTCGGGAATGTCCGTGTAGGCATTCAGCCGCCCTGTGTCGGTGTAGAAAGGCACGCTGTCGTGGACCTGCTCGTAGAAAGCCACCCGCGGGTACGAGCGGAACAGCAACAGCGCGGCACCCGGTTCGCCGTACTTGCCGGCCAGGATGTCGTCGACCCGGTAGCCCTGCGTGGTGCAACTGGCATCGAGCACGCGCTGGATGTACACCTCGGGCTTGCCTTCCAGCATGAACTTCCAGTAGTCGCGGAAGCGCCGGTCGCCGGTGAGCCCGGCGAGCTTTTCGGCGACGAGGGCGAAAATCATGCCGTCGTCCCTGGAGTCGTACAACGGCTTGATCCCGTCGCCGCCCCAGATCTGCAGGAACGGATTCGAGCACGAGACGCCGCACTCGCGCGTCTGGAATTCGAGCCAGGTGTTGGCCGGCAGGACGACGTCGGCGTATTCGGCCGAGCCGGTCCACTCCACCTGCTGATCGATGATGCAGTCGATCTTCGGGTTGACGTTCACCAGGAGGTGGTAGATCCACTTCGCCTGGTTCATCAGGTTCGCGTTGTTGTACCACATGAGCTTCGTCGGGCTCGGCATGTGGGTCTTGCCGGTGAAATTCCTTCGCCCTGCCGGCGTGTCGACGATAAACGGCCGCTCCCCGAAACCCCAGTAGCTCATCTCCTCGCCGTGCAGCAGTTCGCGAACGTTCTCCCGGCCGATCTTCGCCTTCGGGTCGAGCACCGGCTTGAACGGGTCCTCTTCGACGTAAGCGCCGCCCACGCCCGGGCCCGACCACAGCGAACCCTGGAAGAGCGCCCCCTTGTAGTTGCCCGCCCAGGTGTGCGCGCCCGAACCGGGGATGCCGATGCTGCCCACGAGCATCAGCGGCAGGCATACCGCGCGGTTGTGCAACGTGGCGTGGAAGTAGTGGTTGATGCCCTCGCCGTAGTGGATCGCGATCGGGTAGGCTTCGCGCGGCTTGCCCTTGTAGTCCGGATCCCAGAAGCGGCGGCCGAAGTCCTTCGCCAGGCGCTCGAGCAGTTCCTTCGGCGCGCCGCAGATCTCGTGCACCGTGTCGATGTCGTAGTCGCGCAGGTGCTCCCGGTACATCTCCCAGACCGTCATCGCCTCGACCTGCCTGCCGTCGACGAGGCGCACCGTGCCCTTCCAGTCGAGCCGCGGTTCGATGCCCTGCGCGCCGACGTGCCTGCCGACGTCGTCGCGGCTGATCGGCCTCGGGCCACCGGAGCTCTGGTCCCAGACGACGAAGTCGCCGATGCGATCGCGCTGCTCGGCGGTGAGTCCGTGAATGGTGACTCCCGGTCCCCTGGACAGATCCCGGTTGCGATATCCGGCGATGATGTCCTGCGGCTTCAGCCGCTCGAGCGTATCGGTGCGCACGAGGAGCGGGAAATCGGTGAACTGCCTCACGTACGCCTCGTCGTACCAGCCCTTCTCCATCAGGTAGCGGGTAACGAAGAGGAAGATCGAGGTGTCCGAGAGCCCGGGGCGTACCGAGATCCAGTAGTCGGCCTTGCTCGCCGAAGGGCTGTACTCCGGCGCGATGACCGCGATGCGCCCACCGCGCTCGATGATCTCGGTGAGCCAGTGCGCCTCGGGCATCTTGTTCTCGATCAGGTTCTTGCCTACCTGCACGGTGAACCGTGTGAAGCGCAGGTCGTTCAAATCGATGTCGGAGGTCTGCAATCCGTGCACGAACGGCTGCCCGGGCGCCTGATCGCCACGCCAGGTGTATTCGGACCACTCGCGCCCGCCCTTCGCCTTGTCCGGCCCCACCTTGCGCACGTGCGCGTCGAGCAGGCCGAGCATGTTGGCCATGCGGAAAGTCCCGAACTTGCCGATGACGCCGTGCGGCGGCAGCGAACTGCCGAGCTTCATGGTGCGCGTGCCCGCCTCCTCCCAGTGCTCGAGCATCTCCTGTGGATAGCCGTCGTTCTTCACCAACCGGCGTCTGCCGTCCTCGCCGCTGTACGTGCGCGCGATCGCAATGAGCGCCTTGGCGACGTAGGTCGTCGCTTCGTCCCACGAGACCCGCTCGAAGGAATCAGTGCCGCGTGCGTCGAAGCGGTACTGGCTGCGCAGCTTCGGGTCGTCCGACAGCGACGGGAAACCCGCATCGGCCCACTGCTTCCAGCCGCTTCGGAGCATCGGACCCTTCGCGCGGTGCGGCCCGTACACGCGCCGGTGCATCGTGAACCCCTTCAGGCACATGCGCGGATTCCATGCCGCTGTCGCCTGGTTGCCGTAGAGATCCTTGTAGCGGTGATGGTCGTAGTTCTGCTCGAGCCGCGTCACGATCCCGTTGCGGACAAACGCGCGCACGCGGCACATGTGTGTGTCGTTGGGCGCACAGATGTAAGTGAAGCTGCGCTCATAGGCGTACTGGTTGCGGTACACCTCTTCCCAGTCGCGCTCCGGATAGTGCTCGAGCGGATTGTCGATGCCCGGGACCGCGACCAGGGTTCGACCCGCAAACGCCGGTGCTGCAGCACCCAGCCCGGCGAGCAGGCCGCCCGCGCCCGCGGCGTGCGTCAGGAATTGCCGGCGCGTGACCTTGCCCATCGCGCTACTCCCTGCGCGGCTCGAATCCGCTCGCGCGGTAGATGTACAGGATCACCTTCCACGCCTCCTCCGACGTGAAGTCGTTCAGGTGCAGCGTCGAGGCGTCGGGCTCCGAGTCGCCCGCGGTCCACTTGGGCATCGCGCTGTCGAACTGGTTCTGGATGCCGCCGATCGTGAGGCGCCAGTAGACGTACGGCAGGGTCAGCTGTCCGATCGTGCCGGCGTCGGTGAAATCCGCCGGACGGATGGGATAGCGAAACCCCTCGGCCGCGACTCCCTGGCCGTCGAGTTTCTCGCCGTGGCAGATCGCGCAGTTCGCGTCGTACAGGCGTTTGCCCGCATCGATGTCCTCGGTGCGCCACTTCGCCGGATCGGCGGCCCAGGCCGGCACGACCACGCGCTTGAGCACCTCCTCGCCGACCGTCGGATGGCGCTGGAAGATCTCCACCGGCGGCGCGTAGGTCGGGCGTAGCGCGTCGTAGACCAGCCAGCCGAGCACCAGCGGAAGGACGGCCAGCAGCGCCCAGCGCTGAGCGCGCAGCGCGCGCGGCTCGTCCGCCGGCGTTTCGAGGAAGAACTCCATGAAGCGGCCGATGCGCCGATCGTCCAGAGTCACGTGGATCACCGCGCCTGCGATCGCAAAGCCCATGTACAGCAGGATCACGCTGCGCGGGATTACCGGCCGCACCAGCTCGAGCAGCACATAGATCGCCGCCACCACCAGCACCACGCCGGTCGGCAACGGCACGTTGCGACGCCAGGACTCAGCGAGACGGTTCACGACTTCCTCCCGGCCAGGTAATCGACGAGCAACTTCAGTTGCGCCGCATTGAGTCTCGCGCCGTAGTCCTGCGGCATGACGCCCGACGGATAGTCCTTCGCCTCGTAAGCCTTCGGGTCGACGATGGACTCGACCAGGAACGCCTCGACGCTCATGCTGCGCGCCGCCGCGGCCTGCCTGAGGGCCTCCGCGTCGAGGCTCGGACCGAGCACTTTCTTGCCCGCCTCGAGGCTGTGGCAGCCGGCGCACCCGAGCGAGTCGAACAGCGCCCGAGGGTCGGGATCCGTAGCTGCAGCCGCGGCAGGCGCGGCGGGCGCGCCGGACGGACGCGGAACGTCGCCGATCTTCACCGACGGTCTGCCGCCCAACGACTGCAGATAGTCGACGACCGCGACGACCTCCTCGTAACCCAGTTTCGCAGGCGCCGAAGTCGACGCCGGCATGATGTTGCTGAAACCCTCGACCACGTACGCCCCCGGTTCGTAGAGCGACTGCACCAGGTACTCGACGAGAGTCCCGGGTCCGCCCTGCACTCCGCTCGCGCGACGCAGGGCGACCTCGGCGAGGTTCGGTCCGCGACCCCCGCCCTTGACGCCTGCTCCGGGTTCGATCGTGTGACAGGTCATGCAGCCACGCTGGCGAACCAGCGTCTCGCCCTGCACGGCGAGTTCGGCCGGCGTCATGCTCTCGGTGATCGCGAGCTTTTGCGGCGGCTGCCAGCGTGTCTGGGGAATCCAGTTGGCGAACCAGACGAAGAAGCCGACGACGATCACTGCCGGCAGCACCGGTGCGCCATAGGCGGTGAGGCTCTTCACTGCGGCTCCTCGTACGGAGCGATCTCGGCGAGCGTGCGCTCGTCGGTGCGGTGCGCCATCCCGGCGATCAGGAACGCCACCGCGAGCAGCGCGAAGAAGATCGCCGTGATCAGCGTGACGACGAATGCCGCCTCGCCGAGGGCAGGGAGTCCGGCCCCGGACGAGGTGTCTTCGAGGATGCCGAACACGTGCCAGTTCAGCCGCGCGCCGCTGCGCGCATAGCCCATCAGGCCCATCAGCCACACGATTACAACCGCGAGCAGTACGAGCACGTACTGGCCGCGGCGCGGCATCGTTCCCCAGCGCGCGGCGGCGACGGTCGTGGCGCCGCGCAGCAGTGCGTGGTCTAGAAGGAAAGTCACGACGATGCCGCCGATCAGGACGTAGATCTGCCAGATGGAGGTCTTGATGCGGATGTGCGCCGGAGCGAAATAGCCGTAGATGCCGAGCGCCGCGATCGTGAGCGCCATCAGGCCGACCAGCCCCCACTCCACGGCCGTGCCGGTGCGCGCCCACGCGACGGCCGGCACGCGCCCGGCGCGGCGGTACAGCAGATAGCTCGCATACAGCACCACCAGCACCAGCGTCACCGCGATCATCTTCGGCGCCATCACGCCGAGCGCGCCGAGCACGGGGTGAAAGCCGCCGGTGGATTCCTCGATGCTCGCGGCCATCGTGTGCGGGGTCGCCCACACGGCGAAACCGGCGATCAGCAGCACGTTGAACACCGCGCTCCAGCGCTGCTGGGCCTCCGAGCCGGGGATGCGCAGCAGGCCGAGCCATGAGTAATACGCCGCGCCGATGAACAGCACCGCGATCACGATCGCCTGGATGATGAACAGCCACGACAGCACGCCACCCATCAGCGTCACGCCGTAGGTGGCCGAGAACGCGAACAGCTCGAAGCCGAAGTAGTAGCCGGCGAACGGCAGGAAGAGCATCGTGAAGAGCGCGATGAGGTTTCCGGTGTAGCCCATCCAGTCGTACAGAGCGCGCTCGCGTGCATCGCCGCTCAGCAGCAGCCGGTATGCCGCGTAGGCCGAACAGAGCAGCGCGCCGAAAGTGACGTTGGCCACCAGGCGGTGGATGTTCAGCGGCATCCAGCCCGGATTCCACACCGCGTCGTGCAGGCTCACGAGGGCGCCGCGTTCGTCGACGCCGGCGGGCGTCATCATGTAGGTGGCCCAGGCGTCGGCGATGAACATGACGATCGTGCCGAAGACGTTGAGCAGAAGGCCGAGCAGCAGGTGGATCCACTTCGAGTCGCCCTGCCACCGGTGCCAGCCGTAGTACCAGAAGTAGAGGCACAGCGTCTCGGCAACGAAGAACAGGGGATAGACCACGAAAGTCGGGCCGAACACGCCAGTCAGGTGGCGCATCACCTTCGGGTATGCCGCGAACAGCACGAACCCGAGAAGTGCGCCAGTGATGGCGGTGAGCGAATAGGCGACCGGCAACAGGCTCGCCATCTCGTGCGCGAGCCAATCGTAGCGACGCGACGCGACGCGGTCGGTCGACCTGGCACGCCAGCCGAGAAACTCGATCAGCAGCGCGAACATCGGCACCGCGAGCACGAACGCGGCGAATTCCAGGTGCAGTTGCGCGGCAATCCACACCGCGAGACGGCTGTCGACGCCGGTGACGGCCGGGTACTCGGCCGACTCGGGCGCCTGCGCCAGCGCGGCGCCGCAGGCAAGGGCCACGATGGCCGCGAGCGCCGACGTTGCACCGCGGCGCGGGGCAAGCTTCGTCACCTTCGGGAACGAGCGATGGATCATCCGAAAAGCTCGCGTCCAATGCCTCTCGACCGAAGCAACATCCGGACCAGATCTGCACGCAGCTTCGTCCGGGAAGACAAGCGGCCCAGGCTTGAACAAAGTGTTCAACCTGACACGCTGACGACCCACGCGCAGGAACGAAGCGTTCCAGGCCAGGCGGCGCTCCTTCACGGAGCATGGCGGGTTTACCGCTGGCACGGTTTCTGCCGCTGCGCGGAAGATGAACAACCCGTCGGGTTTCGATCGGAGTCGGAAGTGGACTGTCTCGCTCGTCAGGGTCGGATCGGCAAGCGCGTTTCACCGACCATGACCATCCCGAATGGCAGGCGCAACGCATGGACGTCGACGTACTGATCGTCGGCGGAGGAGTCTCCGGCCTGTCCGCCGCCTGGTGGCTCGCGCAGCGGGGCGTCGCGGCCGAGCTCTGGGAACGCGCTCCCACGCTCGGCGGCGTCGTCGGTACACGCCGGGTCGGAGGCTACGCGATGGAGAGCGGTGCATCGCTGATGCTCAACTTCCGCCCCGAAGTCACCGCGTTCATCGAGCAATCGGGACTGGCGCCGGAGAAGCTCGCGCTGCGCAGCGATGCGCCGCGGTTCGTGGTGCAGCGCGGAATGCTCGCGCAGGTGCCCACGCGCCTCGGCTCGCAGGCGTTCACGCCCTTCTGGAGCGGTTGCGGGCGTCTGCGGCTTCTCGCCGAACCGCTGATTCCGCGCGGCGGCGATGAAGCCGAGACGGCGAGCGCCTTCGTCACGCGCCGCCTGGGCTGCGAGGCGCTCGAGAAGGTCTTCGAACCGATGCTGGCGAGCACCTTCGGCTGCGATCCCGACCTGGCACAGGCGCGAGCGGTGCTGCCACGTCTGACGGCGCTGGAGCAACGCTTCGGCAGCATCGCCGTTGGCGTCCTGGTGCGCAAACTGCGCCGCCAGGCCGCTCCGGCGATGGAAATGTTCTCGTTCAAGGGCGGCATGCAAAGCCTGATCGACGCACTCGCGAGGAATCCTGGCGTGAGCGTGCGCACCGAGTGCACGGCCGCAGTGCTCGTGCGCGAGCCCGATGGCTGGGCCGCGCTGGCGTGCACGCGCGAGGGCGAACGCAGGCTGCGCGCCCGGCACGTCGTGCTGAGCGTTCCCGCGATGGAGGCGGCCGAATTGCTCGACCCGAACGATCCGGAGCTCGCCGCGCTGATCGGCGGCCTCGAATATGCGCCGCTCGCGGTGGTGCACCTTGGCTTCGAGCGGGCGGCGATCGAGCACCGGCTCGACGGGATGGGTTTCCTGGTGCCACGGGCCGAGGCCCGGGCCCTTCTAGGCTGCCAGTGGAGTGCTGGCGTCCTGGCTGAACGGGCGCCAGGCGGGCGAGTGCTTCTCAGCGCCTTTCTCGGCGGCGCGCGTGCGCCGCAGATCGCGCAGTGGGACGAGGCGGCGATCGCCGGGGCGGCCCTCGATCAGCTGACTGCGCTGCTGGGCCTGCGCGACGCACCGGAGACCACGCAGGTGGTGCGCCATACTCGCGGCCTGCCGCTGTATCACGGCAACCACCTGCGCCGGGTGCGCGACGTTCGCGAACGCCTGCGCCGCTGGCCCGGCCTTCACATCGCGGCGAACTACCTCGACGGCGTCTCGACCCGCGACCGCATCGTCAGTGGTTACGCAGTGGCCGGGGAGATCTGCTCCCAGTTGCTGGCGGCGAGCGGGGGGCGGCGGCCCGAGCGCGAGCACGTGCGCCCCGTGCCGCGCCGACGTGAGGCACGGGGCGCTACAATTTAGGCGATCGTCTTTCGGCTGGAATCCGCCATGGTGCCGGCGCTCGGATCCGCGATCCCTCAGCCGCACGACCCGGTCGCGGTCGAGCCGCTGGAGAGCGTGGTGCCCGCGCCTCGGGTCGCATCGGCCACGCCCTGGCTCGCCTGGCTGATCGGGCTGACGGCCGGAGTAGCGGCAGTCGGCCTGTGGGCGGCACTGCTCGCACAGGAAGAGGCCCGGTTCGCGCACGCTGCCGCCATGCGGCTGGAGACCGTGCGTAACCAGATCGTCGCGCGCATGGACTCGCGCGTGCTGGCGCAGGTGCGCATGGCCAGGCGCTGGGAAATGCGCGGACAACCGCCGCGCGGCGAATGGGAATCCGATGCCGACCAGTACATGCGCCACTACGCCGGCCTGCTCGACGTCGCCCGGTTGGATTCCCTGCTCGAAGTACAGTGGGCGCGGGGTGCGGGCGGGACCGACGATACGCTTGCTTCCTCTTCCGCGGCAACGCAGTCCATCGCGCACGGACGTCGGCAAATCGCAGTGACGTCCGTGTTTTCACACGCCGTCGGGGGAAAAGCCTTCGCGGTCGTTGTGCCGATCTTCCGGGGCGACGCATTCGACGGCATGATCGTGACGGTCCACGGCGTGCGGGCGCTGCTCGACGACATCCTGGGCAACGACATCGCGCCTGGATACGGCATTCGAGTGATGGACGGGCGCGAGACCATCTATCTTCGCGGCGACATCGCGGACGACGTCGAACCCCGGTTTCACCAAAACGCCGGCGTGCGCCTCCTGAACGCCGAGTGGCGGGTGGACGTGTGGCCGCTCGCGAAGACGCTTTCGGCGGCGCACACGCCGCTGCCGCGCGCGGTGCTGTCCGGCGGCCTTACTCTGGCACTGCTCCTCGCGGTGGCGACGCGCATGGCGCAGCTGGCACGCTTGCGGGCAATCGAAACCGAATCGGCTAATCGTCGATTGCAACGGGAAGTCGCGGCGCGGCAGCGTACGCAGGAGCGCCTGCGCAAGCTCTCGAGCGCGGTCGAACAGAGTCCCACCATGGTGCTCATTACCGACGTTGCCGGAGCGATCGAGTACGTCAATCCGAGGTTCACCCAGGTGACCGGATACGCGCTCGACGAAGTACGCGGGCGCAATCCACGCCTTCTCAAGAGCGGGTGCACGCCCCCGGCCACGCATGCGCAGCTCTGGCGAACAATCGCCGCCGGCGGCGAATGGCGCGGCGAACTCTGCAACCGGAAGAAGAACGGCGAGAGCTACTGGGAGCACATCGCGATCTCCCCGATCCGCGACGAGCAAGACCGCCTCACGCACTTCCTCGCCGAGGCCGAAGACATCACGGAGCGCAAGCGCCTGCAGGAGGAAGTCAGCGCGCGCAACCGCGAGAGCGCCGAGAACCGGGCGCTCGCAGTCATGGGACAGGCTGCGACCATGATCGCCCACGACCTGCGCAATCCGCTTTCGACCGTGAAGATGAGTCTCGGCATCCTGGGCAAGCACGCCGGCAAGGATCTCAGCGACACCGAGCAGGAGATCAATCGACTCGCGCTCGATCAGGTGCGCTACATGGAAGAGGTGCTCTCGGAGCTGCTCAGCTTCTCGCGTCCGGATGCGCTGCAGCCGACCTGGCTCAGCATCGACAAGGTGCTCGATACGGCGGTGCTTCTGGTGCAGCGAGAAATCGACGAGCACAAAGCCCGTGTCGACACTGGCCACGCGCCGGGACTGCCGACGCTGCACGGCGACGCCAACAAGCTGCGACAGGCGTTCTCCAATCTCATCCTGAACGCGGTGCAGGCGTGCGAAGGCATTGCCGGCCGGACGCCCGAGGTCCACGTGCTCACCCGCGTGCAGCTGGGCCGACAATCACCCGAGATCTGCGTGGAGATCGCCGACAACGGCTGCGGGATTCCCGAGCGGTTCGGCGAACGCGTGTTCGAGCCTTTCTTCACCAGTCGTGCGCGAGGCACCGGCCTGGGACTGCCCATCGCCAGGCGGATCATCGAGCAGCACCGCGGCCGTATCGAACTGCGCAGCGAGCCCGGGGGCGGCACCTGCGTCGTCGTCACGCTACCCACCGGCCCGGTGAGCGATGCTCCATGAGCAGGATCCTCGTCGTCGATGACGACCTGGCGAGCTGCCGCACGCTGGAGTTGCATCTGCGCGCCCAGGGCCACGCCGCTCACGTTGCGCACGACGCCGACGCCGGTCTCGCCGCCGCAGCCCGGATACGGCCGGACCTCGTCATCCTCGACATCCGCATGCCGGGACGATCCGGCCTGCAGGCGCTGCCCGAATTGAAGCGGATCTGTCCCGGCACGCCCGTCATCATGATCACGGCGTTTCACGACATGGACAGCACCATCGAGGCCATGCAGGGGGGAGCCGCCGACTACATCCAGAAGCCGATCGACATCGACGAACTCGATGCAGCTGTCGTCAAGGCACTGCGTTCGCTCGAAGCCGAGGCCGACAGCATGCTCGTGGTGCCTGTTGCCCAGGGCGCGCGACCCGGCGCCGACATCATGGTCGGGCACAGTCGCCTGATGAAGGAAGTGTTCAAGATGATCGGCCTGGCCGCGCAGAGCGCGGTAACCGTGCTGATCACCGGCGAATCGGGCACAGGCAAGGAACTGGTGGCGCGCGCCATCCATCGTGCCGGGTCGACTCCGACGGGCCCGTTCGTCGCGGTCAACTGCGCCGCGCTGGTAGACACGCTGATCGAATCCGACATGTTCGGGCACGAAAGGGGAGCCTTCACCGGAGCCACCGATCGGCACCTCGGCAAGTTCGCGATGGCCGGCGACGGCACCATTTTCCTCGACGAAGTGAGCGAGCTCTCGCCTGCAATCCAGGCGAAGCTATTGCGCGTATTGCAGGAAAAGGAATTCGTGCCGCTCGGTGGCAAGACGGTGCACACCACCAACGCGCGCGTGATCGCCGCGACCAACGTCGACCTCCGAGAGCGGATCCACCAGGGAGCCTTCCGCGAAGACCTCTACTACCGACTGCAGGTGGTCACGATCCACCTGCCGCCACTGCGCGAGCGGCGTGAGGACATCCCCGATCTGGTGCAGGCGCTGCTCGGACGCATCAACCGGGAGGTGCGCCACGGCGCCTACAGGATGCACCGGGATGCGCTGCATTGCTTCCAGGACTACGACTGGCCTGGCAACGTACGCGAGCTCGAGAACGTCCTGATGAAAGCGGTCGCACTGTCCTCATCGGAGGCGATCAGCTGCGAAGTGCTGCCTACGCACATGTGCCGGCATGCACAGCGACGGAGTTCCGTCGCCACACCGGTCGCCGCGCATAGTCTGCGCGAGGTCGAGAAGGCGCACGTCCTGCGGGTGCTGGAGGCGACCGGCTGGCACCGCGGACAAGCGTGCACGATCCTTGGCGTGTCACGGCCGCGACTGCGTCGGATGATCCGCCACTTCGGTCTGGTTGCACCGAGCGAGGCGCCGCCCGATGAAGAAGACGCGGAGTAAGCGGGCCTGGATTGACAAGACTGCGCGAGCGTGCGACTAGGCCTGTTCACGATGTTCGTGGTGTACGGTATGGCTCTGTAGCCGCCGACCGGTGTCTACACAAGGTATCGGAGGACGCGTTTGCTTTGCTGACCGCGTGCCAGGACCCTGACTCCGTTCTCGGCGGCATAGGCCGTTTCGAAGAGATGGGCCACGGGCGGCAACCCTCGCCTCTGGCCACGGCCGAATAGGCCGTTTCTGAATGATTGTCGGGAGGCGCCGTCAAGCCGGCGCCTCCCGACGGTCTACCGTGTCACGCCGCACTTGCTGATAGCGTGAACTGCGCCGCTACGACAGCTACGAACCACAACGACGACCAGAATGAGCAAAGGCACGCCGGCGCAGCCGCTGCCGGCCCATGGCTAGCAGCGTACCGGCGCCGCTGCGTTCGTCTACCCCTACTGGGTGGACGCCGCCGCGTACTTCTCACGCAGCAGGCGCTTGAGCAGCTTGCCGGTCGGGTTGCGGGACAGCGGGTGTTCGCTCAGGATGAGCTTCTTCGGGATCTTGTACTTGCCGAGCTTGCCGGTGCAGTGCGCGACGACCTGCTCCAGCGTCAGCGTCTGGCCCTCCTTCAGCCGTCCGACCGCGCACACCACCTCGCCCCAGGCTGGGTCGGGGATGCCGATCACCGCCACCTCCGCGAACTGCGGCATCTCGGTCAGCACGCTCTCTACTTCGGCAGGGTAGATGTTCTCGCCGCCGGAGATGACCAGGTCCTTCTTGCGCTCGACCACGTACAGGTAGCCGTCCTCGTCGAGCCGACCGAGGTCGCCGGTGTACAGCCATCCGTCGATCAGGGTGTCGGCGGTAGCGCGCGGGTCGTTCCAGTACTCGCGCATCACGTGCGGGCCGCGGATGATGATCTCGCCGACCTCACCGGGAGGCGTGTCCTTGTCGTTCAGGTCGACGACACGGATATCCGTGTGGAACATCGGCAACCCGGTCGAGCCGATCTTGTCCAGCGCTCGTTCGGCACTGAGCACCGCCGCGCCGCCGGTGCATTCGGTCAGGCCGTAGACCTGCTGGATCGCGATGCCGAACCGGGTCCACGCCTGGATCAGCGGCACCGGCACCGGCGCGGTGCCGCACAGCGCCCAGCGCACCGACGACAGGTCCGTGTCCTGGATCCTCGGTACCTGCAGCATGAAGTGCAGCATCGCCGGCACCGCGAGGAACGAGTTGATTCTCCGATCCTGCAGCGTGCGCAGGAAGCCGGCCGGGTCGAAGGCCTTCATCAGCACCGTCGTCGCGCCGACGTGCGCGTTGATCACCGCATAGATCAGCGCGCCGATGTGGAACAGCGGCAGCGCGATCAGCACGCGGTCGCCCCAGCGCCAGTCGGTGCTGTGCGAGACGGTGCACGAGTCGTAGAACAGGTTGTCGTGGCTGAGTACCGCGCCCTTGGGCTTGCCGGTGGTGCCCGACGTGAACATGATCACCAGCGGATCCGCGCCGTCGCCGACCGGCTCGGGCTCGGCGTCCGACGCGAGCGCGGCGAGCGTCGCGTAGCCCTGGTCGGACGCAGCCGCCTCGCCGACGGCGACGTAGGTGATCGGGGCGAGCAGCCCGCGCAGCGCGTCGACCGTGTTCGCGTACTCCACCCCGTAGGCGAGCGCCCGGATGCCCGCTTCGTTCGCGATGAACGCGAGTTCGGGCGAGGTCAGCCGCCAGTTCAGCGGCACGACGATCGCGCCGATCTTGGCCAGACCGAAGAAGCAGTCCAGGAACTCGAGCGAATTCGCCAGCAGCAGGCCAACGCGATCGCCCGGCGCCACGCCCAGTCCGAGGAAGGCGTGGGCGGCACGGTTGGCGCGCGCGTTCATCGCGCGGAAGCTCAGCTCCTGATCTTCGAAGATGAACCCGATCCGATCCGGATCGAGCCGTGCGCGCTTGGCGAGGAACAGGCCGATATTGGTTTTCATGACGAGAACCTCCGGAGGTGGCAAACGTCGGGGCGGTGGGATCAGACTCGTAGCGTGCTCGGCGCAGTGGGCCGTTCGCACAAGCCGACGGTACGCTGGTCCACGCGCAACCGGCAACGCGGCGATCGGTACCGACGCCGCGAGGACCTGTAACGGCGCCGACGCGGCGCGGGTGCAGTGTGCGGCATCGCGCGCGACACCGCACCTGGGACGCGTGCAGCCGGCGGTGGGCGGGCGGACGGACGCATCGCAGCGGCGCGCTCAGGGCGCGATAAGCACCTTGCCGGGCCGCTGCAGGGCGGTCGGCAGTTGTTCGAGGACATCGGCCAACGGCACACGCGCGCCGACCTGCGTGCGCCAGTGGCCGTCGACGAAGCGCTGCTGCACCGCGTCCACCGCCGCCGCACGCACCGCCGGACTGGCCGCGCGCAGCCAGCGGCTGAGCCAGAAACCCTCGATGCGCTTGCCGGCGAAGACAAACGCGCGCACGTCCGGCAGGCAGAGCCCGGTCGCGCTCAGGATGCCGTACGCGACCCAACGGCTGTGCGTCGGCATCGCCAGGAACAGGTTGGCCGACGCCTGGTCGCCGACGGCGTCGAGCAGCAGCCGCGGCGCGTGTGCGTTCAGCGCCGCCGCGAGGCGCGCCGCGTAGTCGGGTGCGCTGCCGACGAGCACCTCGGCCGCGCCCAGTGCCCGCAGCGCGGCGGCCGCCTCCGTCCGGCGTACGACCGCGATCGGTGTCAAGCCGCGCTCGCGCAGCAGCGGGATCAACATGCGGCCGAGCTGGGACGTGGCTGCCGTCAGCACCACCGCGCGCGTGCCGGCCTCGACGGCCAGCTCGGCCATTGCCAGCGCGGTAAGCGGGTTGACCAGCAGCGCCGCGGCGTCCTCGTCGCGCAGCGCGTTGCCCACCGGGACGCAGGCCATCGGATCGGTCAGTGCGTACTCGGCCCACGCGCCCGAGGCCGTCGCGAGGAAGCTCACGCGCTTGCCGATCAGTGCCGGGCTCGCGTCCGCGCCGGCGGCCACCACGATCCCGGTGCCCTCGAAGCCGGCCGGCGTGCCGCGCACACGCGGCTGTCCGTACGTGCCGGCCACGTAGAGCAGATCGGACGGGTTGACCGGCGACAGCGTCACCCGCACGAGCAACTGGTCGGCACCCGGCTGCGGGCGCGTGATCCGGCGCAACGCGATCAACTCCGCCAGCGCCGGCGTGGCCGCGCCCGCAGCCGGGTCGGCGTAGCCGTCGTGCTGCAGGACCAGCGCGTGCATGTCGTGGGTTGGGCTCATCGGGCGGGCGGCCGACGCACGGGCGCGAATCGCATCTGTTCGAGTCGGTCTCGTTTTCTGAATAGTACTTGAAAAATGAGTGAACATAAAGTACGCTCGTGTCCGGTCGCCCACCCGGCGAGGTCAGCGCGTGCGATCGGCGACCGGAACGCGCGCCCCGACACAGCCGGCGGCGGATGCCGGGGCGAGCCGGCGCGGCGGCTGCGGTTGGGGGCAGGGCAACGAGGCGGTGACGTGCAGGGTTGGAGCGACTTCGCACAGATGCTGGCCGCAGGTGCCGCGATCGGCTGCGCCTACGCGATCGTCGCGCTCGGCTTCGTGCTGATCTACAAAGCGAGCGAGATCGTCAACTTCGCGCAGGGCGACCTGATGATGCTCGGCGCGTTCCTCGGCTACACCTTCATCGTGCTGCTCGGCCTGCCGTTCGCGGTCGGGCTGGTGCTGGCGGTGCTGTGCCTGGCGCTGGTCGGCGCATTGCTCGACCGCCTGGTGCTGCGCCCGATGGTCGGCGAGCCGGTGTTCGCGATCGTGATCATCACGATCGGCGTCGGCTTCGTGCTGCGCAGCATCGTGACGATGCTGCCGGCCTGGGGCAGCGACACGCATGCGATCCCCGCCCCGTACGCACGCGGTACCACGCGGCTCGGCGACGTCGCGATCGGCTCCGAGTACCTGGCGATCATGGCTGCGACGCTCACGCTGATCGTCGTGCTGTACGCGTTCTTCCGCTACACGCGGCTCGGCGTCGCGATGCAGGCGACCTCGCAGAACCAGCTCGCCGCCTTCCACGTCGGCATCCCGGTGAAGTCGATGCTGTCGCTGATCTGGGCGATCGCCGCCGCCACCGCCGCACTTGCCGGGGTGCTGCTCGCGCCGATCGCCTTCGTCCACGTGAACATGGGCTTCATCGGGCTCAAGGCGTTCCCGGCGGCCGTGCTCGGCGGCTTCGGCTCGATCCCGGGCGCGATCGTCGGCGGGCTGGTGATCGGCGTCGTCGAGGCGCTGGCGGGCTTCTATCTGCCCGAGGGCTTCAAGGACGTCGCCGCCTACGTGCTGCTGCTGCTGGTGCTCGCGGTGCGGCCGCAGGGACTGTTCGGCGCGTCGGTCGCGAAGAAGGTCTGAGCGCATGAACGTGCCGATGCGCACCAGCTACGAGCAGGCGATCCGCCTGTTCGACCACTGCGGCGCCGCGCTCGCGTACGCGCTGCTGGTGGCGGCAGCGCTGCTCGCGCCGGCGGTGCTGGGCGAGTACGTGCTCGCGCAGCTGAGCTTCGTCGCGATCTACGCGATCGCCGGCGTCGGCATGATGCTGCTGATGGGCTACGCCGGCCAGATCTCGCTCGGTCACGCCGCCTTCCTCGCGGTGGGGGCGTACACCGAGGCGATCCTGCGCGCGCGCGGGCTGCCGTTCGCACTCACGCTGCCCGCGGCGGGGGCGGTTGCCGGCGTGCTCAGCCTGGTGCTCGCGTGGGCGACCGCGCGGCTCGCGGGGATCTACCTGGCGATCGGCACGCTCGCGTTCGCGTTCATCGTCGAGGAGGTGCTGATGCGCTGGGGGACGCTCACCGGCGGCAACCACGGCCTGACGGTCGACAGCATCAGCATCGGCGCGCTGACGCTCGACGCCGAGTGGCAGTTCTACTACCTGGCGCTCGCCGTGCTCGCGCTGGTGCTGCTCGGCGCCGCCAACCTGCTGCGCTCGCGCACCGGGCGCGCGTGGACCGCGATCCGCGACAGCGAGGTGTCGGCGCAGAGCCTGGGCGTGCACCTCGCGCGCTACAAGGCCGCGGCGCTGGTCGTCAGCGCCGTGCTCACCGGGCTGGCCGGCGCGCTGTACGCGCACAAGATCGTCTTCATCACGCCGGACCAGTTCACGATCATGACCTCGGTCGAGCTGCTCGTGCTGGTGGTGGTCGGCGGGCTGGGCGCGCTGCATGGCGCAGTGCTCGGCGCCGCGTTCATTGTAATGCTGCCGCAGTTCGTGATCGTGCTGCGCGACACGCTTGGGCTGAGCTCGTCGCTGCAGTCGGGGCTGGACGCGGGCGTCTACGGGCTGCTGATGGTGGGCTTCATGCTGTTCGAGCCGCGCGGCCTGTACGGGCGCTGGGTCCGGATCAAGACCTACCTGGATCTGTTCCCCTTCTACCGCCGCGGCAGTTTCCGGCGACAGCGGTCGTTCCACAAGTCCGAGCAGCTGCGATGAGCCTGCTCCAGACGCACCGCCTCGCGCGCAGCTTCGGCGGCATCCGCGCGGTGCGCGACGTGAGCCTCACGGTCGAACCCGGCGAGATCTTCACGATCATCGGTCCGAACGGCGCCGGCAAGACCACGCTGTTCAATCTGATCAGCCGCGTCTACGACGCCGACGCCGGGCAGGTCCTGCTCGACGGACAGGACATCACCCGCGTGCCGCCGCACCGCGTCGCGGCGCTGGGCGTCGCACGCACCTTCCAGAACATCGAGCTGTTCGAGCGCTCGACCGTGCTCGACAACCTGCTCGTCGGCCGGCACTGCCGCGCGCGCGCGGCGCCGCTGTCGGAACTGTTCTTCACGCGCGCCAACCGCCGCGCCGAGGTCGCGCACCGCGACAAGGTCGAGCAGATCATCGAGCTGCTCGACCTGCAGGCGCATCGCGACACCACCGTGGGGGCACTCGCCTACGGCGTGCGCAAGGTGGTCGAGATCGGCCGTGCGCTCGCGGCCGAGCCGCGGCTCGTGCTGCTCGACGAGCCGTCGTCGGGGCTCAACGCCGAGGAAACCGAGGACATGTCGTTCTGGATCCGCGATATCCGCGACGACCTCGGCATCACCGTCGTGCTGATCGAACACGACATGCGGCTGGTCGACCTGGTGTCGGACCGCGTGCTCGCGATGGACCGCGGCGCGGTGCTCGCGGTCGGTGCGCCCGCGCAGATCATGGCCGACGCGCGCGTGGTCGACGCCTACCTCGGGGGCTGAGGTGTCCGTGCCGCTGCTCGCGCTGCGCAACGTCGAGGCCTATTACGGCCCGGTGCTGGCGATCCAGGGCGTCAGCCTGGACGTGCCCGAGGCCAGCATCGTCACGCTGCTCGGCTCGAACGGCGCGGGCAAGTCGACCGTGCTGAAGTCGATCTCGGGCTTCGTCGAGCCGCGCAAGGGCACGATCACCTTCGCCGGGCACAGCCTAGTCGGCCGCGAGCCCGACGCGATCGTCGCCCTGGGGCTTGCGCACGTGCCCGAAGGGCGCGAGGTATTCCCGCTGCTGACGGTGCGCGAGAACCTGCAGATGGGCGCGTACACCCGGCGCGACCGCGACCAGATGCGCGCCGACCTCGCGCAGATGTACGCGTGGTTCCCGATCCTGCGCGAGCGCGCCGAGCAGCCGGCGCAGGGGCTATCGGGCGGCGAGCAGCAGATGCTCGCGATCGCGCGTGCGCTGATGGCGCGGCCGAAGCTGCTGCTGCTGGACGAGCCGTCGCTCGGGCTGTCGCCGCGGCTCGTCAGCGAGATCTTCGCGATCATCCGCCGCATCAGCACCGAGGCCGGCACCACGATCCTGCTGGTCGAGCAGAACGCACACAAGGCGCTGGAAGTCGCCGACTACGGCTACGTGATCGAGGTCGGCCACATCGTGATGAAGGGCTCGGCGCGCGAACTCGCGGCCAAGCCCGACATCCGCGAGTTCTACCTCGGTGTCAAGGAGCCGGGCGCGCGCACCGCGCGCCGCTGGAAGAGGACCAAGCTGTGGCGCTGACGCACCCCGACACGGCCGGCGCCGACTGGGCGCGCTACGGCCGCGGCCAGGAGATCGAGCCGACGCCGACGTCGACGCTGGCCGCGGCGTTCCTGGCCGCGGTGCGGCTGCGCGCCGATCGCGTCGCGCTGCGCCACAAGCTGCGCGGGCTGTGGCGTCCGATTACCTGGGCCGAGTACGGCGAGCAGGTGCGGCGCGTCGCGCTGGCGCTGGCCGCCGCCGGCTTCGCGCCGGGCGACCGCGTCTGCATCCTGGCCGAAAACTGCCCGGAGTGGTTCTTCGCCGATCTGGCAGTGATCACCTCGGGCGGGATCTCGGTGGGGATCTACGCGACCAACGCGGCCGAGCAGGTGGCCTACGTGCTCGACGACTGCGGTGCGCAGCTGATCTTCGTCGAGAACGAGGAGCAGCTGGACAAGGTGCTGCAGGTGCGCGAGAGGGTGCCGGCGCTGCGGCGCATCGTCGTGTTCGACATGGAGGGCCTGCGCGACTTCCGCGACCCGATGGTGACCAGCTTCGCCGACTTCGTGGACGCCGGCGCGCAGCGGCCGCAGGCGGAAGCCGCGCAGTGGATCGCGCGCGCGCAGGCGGTCGCGCCCGACGACACCGCGATCCTGATCTACACCTCCGGCACCACCGGGCCGCCGAAGGGCGCGATGCTGACGCACGCGAACCTGGTGTTCCAGGCCGCGGCACTGCACCGGGTGATGCCGCTGACCCCGCAGGACGAGCTGTTGTCGTTCCTGCCGCTCAGCCACATCGCCGAACGGCTGATCAGCGTGCTGCGGCCGATCTTCGCCGGCGCGGTGGTCAACTTCGCCGAGAACGCCGACACGATGGCGCAGAACCTGCGCGAACTGTCGCCGACGGTGTTCTTCGCGGTGCCGCGCATCTGGGAGAAGTTCCACGCGCGCGTGACGATCGCCGCACAGGACGGCACCGCGCTGGAGCGGTTCGCGTTCCGGGCGGCGTTCGCGGTCGCGGACCGCGTTGCCGGGCTGCGCGCGGAAGGGCGCGTGCCGCCGGCGTGGCTGCGCCTGGCGCATGCGCTGGCCGACCGCACCGTGCTGCACCGCACGCGCAAGCTGATCGGGCTGGAGCGCGCGCGCTACGTGACCACCGGCGCCGCGCCGGTCGCGCCGGAGCTGATCCGCTGGTGCCTGGCGCTCGGCCTGGACATGATGCAGGCCTACGGGATGACCGAGGTCGCCGGCGTCGCCTCGCTGCCGCCGCCGGGCGTGCGCCGGCACGGCACCGTCGGGGTCGCGCTGCCCGGCACCGAGATCCGGCTGAGCGCCTCGGGCGAGTTGCTGATCCGCGGCCCGCACGTGTTCCGCGGCTACTGGAACAACCCGGCGAAGAGCGCGGAGGCGGTGGTCGACGGCTGGCTGCACAGCGGCGACATCGCCCGCATCGACGCGGACGGCTTCATCCGCATCGTCGACCGGCTGAAGGACATCATCATCACCTCGGGCGGGAAGAACGTGTCGCCGTCGGAAATCGAGAACGAGTTGAAGTTCAGCCCGTACGTGACCGACGCGGTGGTGATCGGCGACGCGCGTCCGTACCTGACCGCGCTGGTGATGATCGACTACGACAACGTGCTGCGCTACGCGCAGGACCACGCGATCCCGTTCACCGACTACGCGAGCCTGTGCGCGCACGAGCGCATCCAGGCGCTGATCGCGGCCGAGGTCGAGGCGGTCAACGCGCGCTTCGCGCGGGTCGAGCAGATCAAGAAGTTCCGGCTGATCGACGTGCAGCTCACCACCGAGGACGAGGAGTTCACGCCGACGCTCAAGCTCAAGCGCGGCGTGGTCGCACGCCGGCACAAGGCGCTGATCGACGCGATGTACGCGGGCGATTCCGGTGCGCAGGCGACCCCCGGCACGCAGGCGGCCGGGGTCGCGGTCGACAACCCCTAGACGGAGGACGGACAGATGAGGTGGAAGACTGCTAGGCGTGTGCTGGCGACCGTGGTCGCGTCGGCGGCGCTGCTCGGGGCCGGGTCGGCAGCAGCCCAGACCCAGGGCGTGAGCGACAACGAGATCGTGCTCGGCACGTACCTGGACTTCAGCGGGCCACTCGCGACCTGGGGCAACGCGCTGCGCACCGGCATGGAGATGGCCGTCGACGAGGCCAACGCGTCCGGCGGCATCCATGGGCGCAAGCTGCGCCTGGTGATCGAGGACTCCGGCTACGACCCGAAGAAGGCGGTGCTGGTCACGCAGAAGCTGCTGACGCGCGACCAGATCTTCGCGATGGTCGGCTCGCTGGGCACGGTGACCGGCGCCGCGACGATGCCGATGGTGCTCAAACGCGGGCTGCCGCACCTGTTCCCGGTCAGCCCGTCCGACATCTTCGCGCTGCCCTTCGACCACTTGAAGTTCGCGTACTTCACGCCCTACTACGACGACGTGCGCACCAGCCTGAAGTACCTGCTGAAGGCCAAGGGCTTCACCCGCGTGGGCGTGCTGTACCAGGACGACGAGTTCGGCGCCGACATCCTGAAGGCGGCGCAGGACCAGCTCGCCGAGAGCGGGCTCAAGCCCGTGTCGACGACCAGCTACAAGCGCGGCGCGACCGACTTCTCCAGCCAGATCGCGCGGCTGAAGGCGGACGGTGCCGAACTGGTGGTCATGAGCACGGTCGTGCGCGAGACGCTCGGCGCGATGACCGCGGCGCGCAACCTCGACTGGAAGCCCACCTTCCTGACGAGCCAGGCCGCGTACTCGTCGGCGGTCGCCGCGCTCGGCAAGGACATCACCGAGGGGCTGTACGCTAGCGGCATGACGCCGATCCCGTACGCCGACGGGGCCTCGCCGCAGCTGCTCGACTGGATCAAGCGCTACAAGACCAAGTACAACCAGGATCCGTCGTTCGAAGCCGTGGTCGGCTACATGCTGATCGCGACCACCGGCATGGGCCTGACCAACGCCGGGCGGGAACTCACGGTCGGCGCGTTCGTCGCGGGGCTGGAGAAGATCCGCGACTACAAGAACATCTTCGGCACGCCGCCGATCTCGTTCACGCCGACCGATCACCTGGCGTCGCGGCAGAGCTTCCTCGCGCAGATCCAGAACGGACGCTGGGTGCCGCTGACTGGGTTCATGCATTACAAGAACTGAAACCGACCGCATGGCGCCGCAGCGCCCGCAGACGACGCACGATCCCCGGCGCCGCCTGCGCGGGGGCGGCGCAGTGCTCGCCGTGTGGTCGCGCGCGGCAGGCGCCCCGTGCCGGACTGGCGTCCGACCGTACGGTGCGTAGTCGTACGCGTGGCCGTTGCAGCCGCTGCAGCTCGAGGCCGGCGGGCCACCGCGGGCCGTCGACCCGCTTTGCGCGCTACGGCGGCGAGCAAACGTGCGTGCTCACGGCATGCGTTGGGGCAGCCACAGCGCGATGCCGGGGAAGGCGATCACCAGCGCGAGCACGAGGATCTGGGTCGCGAGGTAGGGCAGGCTGCCGAGGATGATGCGGCCCAGCGGCACGTCCGGCGTGATCTGCTTGACAACAAACAGGTGCACGCCGATCGGCGGCGTGATCACCCCGAGCTCGGCCTGCAGCACGACGAGCACGCCGAACCAGATCGGGTCGAGCCTCAGCTCCTTCACGATCGGGAAGAAGAACGGCAGCGTCAGCATGATCATGCCCACCGGGTCGATGAACATGCCGAGCACGGTCAGGATCGCCATCATCACCAGCACCACCGCCAGCGGCGAGAGCTGCAGGCCGCGAATGAACTCGCCGAGCCCCAGCGTGATGCCGGAGAAGGCCAGGAAGCGGCTGAACAGCATGCCGCCGATGATGATCATGAAGATCATGCAACTGATGCGGGTGGTGGCCGCCAGCGCTGCGTTCAGCCCGGCCCAGGACAACCTGCGCGCCAGCGCGAGCAGCGCCAGTGCTGCGAGCGCACCCAGCGCCGATGCCTCGGTCGCGGTGGCCAGACCCGAATAGATGCTGCCGAGCACGACGAGCACGAGCACGCCGAAGGGTCCCGTCATGCGCAGTACGGCCAACCGCTCCCGCCAGCGGATCGGCTCGCGCACCGGCGGCGCCAGCGCCGGGCGGGCGCGGGCGATCAGGTAGGCCGTGGTCATGAACAGTGCCGTGCTCAGCAGCCCGGGCACGAGCCCGGCCATCAGCATGCGGCTGATCGATTCGTTGGTCACGAGCGCGTAGAAGACCGCCAGTGCGCTCGGCGGAATCAGCGCCGCCAGAGTTCCCGCCGCCGCCACCGTCCCGGCGGCCAGCCCACCGTCGTAGCCGTAGCGCCGCATCTCCGCGATGGACACCCGACCCACGGTGACGGTGGCCGCGACGCTGGAGCCCGAGACCGCACCGAACACCGCACTGGCGCCGATGCCGGTCATCATCAACCCTCCCGGCAACCGTCCGAGCCAGGCGCGCGCTGCGGCATAGGCCTGCTGCGCCATCCCTCCGGCCACCGCCAGCTCGCCCATCAGCACGAACATGGGCAGCACGACCAGCGTGAAACTGGCGACGTTGCTGTATGGAATGGTGGCCAGCGAGCCGATCACGGCCTGTTGGCCGCCGAGCACCAGCAACCCGACTGCGCCGACCAGGGCCAGGCTGTAGGCGATCTCCAGGCCGAGGGCGAGCAGCAACAGCAGCGCGGCCATCGCGGCCGCGGCGACCGCGAGCGAACTCACTGCGGCTCGAGGGCGCCGCCGAATAAGCGGCGCAGCGCCGACAGCAGCATCTGCAGCAGCTGCAGGCAGAGAAAGAAGCAGCCGAATGCGACGACGAAGCGCGACGGATAGATCGGAAACGCGATCAGGCCGGCCGAGTACTCGCCCATCTGCCAGCTGCGCCAGGCGTAGGCGCCGGTGGCCCAGGTCATGGCCGCAAACAGCGCCAACGCCAGCGCTGCGGTGAGCGCACGCACGAAGGCGAGCGAGCGGCCACGCAGCCGCTCGGTGAACGCCTCGATCGCGATGTGCCCGCCGTCGGCCTGCGTCTGCGCCAGACCGGCGAACACCGCGAACACAAGCAGCAGTTCGACCCCCTCGAGCATGCCGGCGACCGGCCGGTTGGCGAAGTAGCGCAGCAGCGTGTCGATGCTGACACCAGCCATGATGGCGAGCAGTGCGAGGTTCGAGCCCAGCGCGAGCAGGCGCCGGCTGCGCGCCAGCGTCCGCTCGTACGAGACGAGCAGATTCACGGCGTGTGCTTCTTCAGCAGTGCCCGGTAGTGGCTCAGCGCCTCGCGTGCCGGCAGCCCCTTGGCCTGCAGCTCGTTCGCCCAGCCTTGCCACAGCGCCTCCATGGCGGATTGCAGCTGCGCGCGATCGGCCGCGGGCCAGCTCTCGAACTTCACGCCCTTGGCCTGCATCTCCCGGATCGCCTTGTCGACGTCCTTCTCGTACAGCTCGGCGAGTTTCGCCGGGTACTCGCGGGCCAGTTGGCGGACGATCGTCTTCACGTCCTCGGGCAGCTTGTCCCAGCTCGCCTTGTTCATGATCGCCAGCGGTCCGGCCGAAGCCCCGAGCTGGGCGCGCGTGTGGTACTTGGCCACCTCATAGAGCTTGCTGTCCCAGTTGGCGGTCACGAAACCCATGTTCGCGTCGAGCGTGCCGCGCCCCAGCGCCTCGTACACCTCGGGCCAGGGCAGCGTCACCGGCACCGCCCCGAACTCGCTGATCAGCTTGGGCCACTCGCGCCCGATCACGCGCACCTTGAGCCCCTTGAGCGCCGCGAGGTTGGGCATCGGCTTGGTGCCGATCAGTTCCTGGTCCGCCACGCCCCAGACGTACAGCGGCTCGACGCCCAGCTTGCGCAGCTCGTCGCGGAAGTAGGGAAATTCGGGTCCGAACATCAGGTCGGTGGCCGCCAGCACCGCGGGCCTGAAGTTCGGGCTGATGCCCGGCAGCGTGAACACCCCCGACAGCGGGGAGACGGCCGGGTTGTAGGCCTGGACCCAGATGCCGATGTCGATGACGCCCGAGCGCGTGGCCTCGAAGACGTCGCTCGCCTTGACCAGCGAGTCGGACGGGAAGTACTGGACCTTGACCCGGCCGTGGCTGCGCTGCTCGAGTTCCTTTGCCCACCACATCGACAGCGCCGTTCGCGTCAGCGACGGCGCGCCGAATTCGGCCTTCTTCAACACGATCGGATTGGCGGCGGTCGGCTGCTGCGCCGGGCTAGCCAGCGGCAGCGCGAGACCGATCACGGCCAGCATGAGTGCGAACGCTCGCGTGATCGTGTTCATCTCTCGTCCTCCAGTGAACCGGCCTCGCCCCGGCGGGATGCGCAAGCCTGATCGCGGTGCTATGCGCCCTGGTCCGGCCTGGACCGAACCCGTGGCTATGGTCGCAGCACAGCGGCACGATCTTCGTCTAGGATTACTCTAAAATCAAGCGTGACTCAATGTCGACGCGTCGCGTTCGTCGCCGCTCGGCTGCAACACCGGTGACGGGAGAAGCCGCCGCCGGTGCACTCGCCGGCGTGCAGGTGCTGGACTTCACGATCGTGATGTCCGGGCCGATGTGCACGCGCATGCTGGCCGATGCGGGCGCCGACGTGGTCAAGGTCGAGCCGCCCGAAGGTGACGTGGCGCGCCAGCGTGGGCCGTTGCGCGGCGGCATCAGCGCCTACTACGGCTCGCTCAACTGCGGCAAGCGCAGCCTCGTGCTCGACCTCTCGCAGGCCGAGGGCCGACGCATCGCGCGCGAGCTGGCGGCCCGCTGCGACGTGCTGGTCGAGAACTTCCGCCCCGGGGTGATGCAGCGCCTGGGCCTGGACTACGCGGCGCTGGCGGCGATCAACCCTCGCCTCGTGTATGCGTCGATCTCCGGCTACGGGCAGACCGGTCCGCGCGCCGCGCTGCCGGCCTACGCGCCGGTGATCCACGCCGCGAGCGGCTGCGATCTCGCCAACGCCGAATACCAGCGCGATTCGAGCCGGCCGCCGAACAACGGCATCTTCATCGCCGACGTCCTCGGCGCGAGCTACGCTTTCGGCGCGATCCAGCTCGCGCTGCTCGAGCGCGAGCGCAGCGGGCGCGGTCAGCACATCGACGTGGCGCTGCTCGACTCGGTGTTGGGCATGCTGGTCTACGAGATCCTGGCCGCGCAGTTTCCGCCTGCGCGCCGCCGTCAGCTCTACGAGCCCGTCCGTGCGGCCGACGGCTGGGTCATGGTGGCGGCGGTGACGGCGAAGAACCAGCAGGCCCTGTTCGACGTGATCGGCCGTCCTGACGCCAAGCAGGATCCGCGTTTCGCCACCTTGGCGGCCAAGGAGGCGCATTGGGGCGAGCTGCTGCGGCTGATGGAAGGCTGGAATGCGCGCACGCAGCAGCGAGGAGTGCGAGCGCCTGCTGACGGCTGCCGGCGGTTCCTTGCAGCCGCTACCGCAGCGTGGCCGAGGCGATAGCGGACCCGCAGCTGGCGGAGCGCGGCTTCTTCGCCGAGCTGAGCGAGGGCGAGAGCCGCTTCCGATGCGCGAACCAGCCCTACCTGCTCAGCCGCACGCCCACACATGCGCGCGCGCTGCTGGCGGCACTGGGGGAGCACGGTGCCGCGGTGCTGCGCGAGAAGCTGGGGTTCGACGACGCGCAGATCGCGCAGCTGCGCGCCCAACGTGTGCTGGGCTGAGCGGCTGCGCCTGCGCACGCCCGGCCGTGCAGGCCGGGCGCAGCGACCGCGCCTACCCGGCCCCGTGCACCCGCCGCTCATACCCGGCCCAGTGGGGCTCGCGCAGCACGCGGCGGATGATCTTGCCCACCGGCGTCTTCGGCAGCGCGTCGCTGAAGTGGATCGCCTTGGGCACCTTGAAGTACGCGACGCGCTCTTTGACGAAGGCGATCAGCTCGGCCTCGGTCGCCTGCGCGCCTGCGCGCAGCACGACCGCGGCGTGCACCGCCTCGCCCCACTTGTCGTCGGGCACCGCGAACACGCCGCTCTCGGCCACCGCCGGGTGCGCGGCGAGCGCGTGCTCGACTTCGGCCGGGTAGACGTTGTAGCCGCCCGAGATAATCATGTCCTCCTTGCGGTCGGCCAGGTACATGTAGCCGTCGGCCTCGATCCGGCCGAGGTCGCCGGTGAGCAGCCAGCCGCCCTTCAGCCGCCGCGCGTCGAGTTCGGGGTTCTTCCAGAAGCCGGGTGTCGCCCAGGGCGCGCAGATGCAGATCTCGCCGACCTCGCCGATCGCGCAGGGCTCGCCGTTCTCAGCGCGGATCATCACCTGCGCAGCGCCGAACTCGCGCCCGACCGAGGTTAGCCGCGTCGGGTTGTCCGCGAGCGCCTGCGCGTGTTCGGCTGCGCCCATGTAGGTGCACAGTCCGTAGGCCTCGGTCTGGCCGAAGCCGGTGTTCAGCACCGGGCCGAAGCGCTTGATCGCACGCTCGACCAGCGTCGGCGCCGCCGGCGCCGCGGCGTAGACGATGTTGCGCAGGCTGGAGAGGTCGGCGGTCTCGGTCGCCGGGTCGTCGAGCAGCATCCGCAGGAAGGTCGGCACGCCGAGCATGAAGGCGACGCGGTGGCGCGCGATCGCCTCGATCACCGGCTTCGGGCTCGGGTCGCGCAGGATCACGAGCGCGGCGCCGCCGATCCACGCGCTGTCCATCGCGCGCGCGCAGAAGTGGCTCAACGGCAGCTGCCCGAGCACGCGCTCGCCGGGCCGGTGGCCGAAGGTCGTCGCCCAGAAGTTCATCGCCGCCGACACCGACGCGAAGCTGTGGGTCACGCCCTTGGGCTGGCCGGTGGTGCCCGAGGTGTAGAGGATCTGCGCGAGCGTGTCAGGCGGGCGGTCGAAGGCGGGCAGCGTCGGCGGCGCACCGGTGCTGGCGAGCAGGTCGTTCGGGCCGGCGAACGTGCCGAGCCCGAGCGCCTGCTGCGGCGTCGGCGCGACCGCACGCGCGCGCTCCAGGTGCTCCCGCGTGAGGGCGAGCACGAAGCGCGCGTCGCTGTCGCTGGCGATGAAGCGGTGCTCGCGCTCGGTCAGCACACCCAGCATCGGGCACAGCACGCCGCCGGCGCGCGCGATCGCGATCACCGCGATCACGAACTCCAGGCTGTTGTACTGGATCACCGCGACGCGTTCGCCCACCTGCAGCCCGCGCGCGATCAGCGCCGCGGCGACGCGGGTCGCCTGCACGTCGAGCTCGGCGAAGCTCAGCTGCCGCTCGCCGTCGATCGCGGCGACGGCGTCGGGCCAGTGGCGCGCGGCGCGCGCCGGATAGTGCGAGTATGGATGCTTCATGCTGCGTTCCTCCGCGGCGGGATGTGGCGCTCCTCGGGGCCGTCGTAGCGTGCGCCGAGGGCGTCGGGAATGATCCGCAGCGGCACGCCGTCGCGAATCTCCTCGGTGATGTGCGCGAGCAGCGCGATGCCGTAGCCGAGCGCGCCGAGCCCGCCGATCACGAGCGGATCGAAGCCGAGGTCGGCGAGCACTGCACCGATGGCGCCCGCGAGGTTGATCGGAATCCTGCGCCCCTTGGTTGCTGCCAGATGCGCCTCGACCGCATCGAGCATACGACCGTGCTCGCGCCAGCCGTCGAGCTCGAGCGCGAGCCGGCGCAGCGTCACCGCGCGCGGCTCGGCGCTCTTGTGCAGCGGGTGGCCGAGGCCGGGCACGCGGCCGCGCCGCTCGCCCCAGATCTTCAGCACGCGCGCGCAGGCTTCAATCTGCGGCAGCTGCCAGCCGACCGCCTCGATCAGCATCTCGGCCGGCTCCTGCGGCGAGCCGGTGACCGAGCCCGACGCCAGCATGCCGCTGGCGAGCGCGGGGATCGGCGAGTCAGGGAACGCCGACGCGGTGAAGCGCGCGGCGCCGACTGCGGCGCTGATGAACTGCTGGTCGACGCCGCAGCGCAGCACGAGGTCGAACACCGCGGTCTGGCGCGCGTCGGGCAGCTCGCCGCACAGCACCAGGTACGAAACCTCGGTGTGGTTCAGCCGCTCGATCACCTCTTCGACCGGGTAGCCGCGCACCAGGATGCGGCCCTGGCCGGCGCGGCTGATCGCGGTCGTCCAGTAGTCGCTCCAGTCGTCCGAGGCAACGAATTCGCCGATGTGGTGGCGGCGCGGCCGCCGCGCTGCGTCGGTGCTCATGTCTTTCCTCCTGGGTGGGATGCGGCGCTGCCCGCGCCACTCGACGCGGGCACGAACAGCGGCAGCAGTCGGCCGTCGCGCAGCCGGTGGTCGACCCGTACCGCCATGCCGACGCGCACGTCCTCGGGTGCGCAGTCGACGATGTTGGAGACCATGCGCGGGCCCTCGCGCAGCGCGATCACCGCGATCACGTACGGTGGCGGGAAGTCCGGGTGATACTGCTGGCGGTAGACGGTGTAGGTCGCCACCTCGCCCAGCCCGGAGAGCGCGCGCGTGCCGATCCGATCGGACCAGCAGCGCGGGCACAGCGGGCCGAACGGCAGGAACAGGTGGCCGCAGCTGTCACAGTACGCGGCCGCGAGCGGCTGCGTCTCGGCGATCACCTGCGTCGGCGTGCGGCTCATCGTCAGCGTCCCAGGATCAGCGTGGCGTGGCTGTTCATACCGAGCCCGTGACCGCTGACCAGCGCCACCTCGGCGTCGGCGACCTGCCGTTCGCCGGCCTCGCCGCGCAGCTGCCGCGCTGCCTCGATCACGTGCAGCATGCCGCCGCCGTAGCCCTCGGCGAGCAGACCCCCGCTCGGGTTGACCGCGAGCGCGCCGCCGGGGGCGATGCGCCCACCGGCGACGAAGTCGCCGGCTTCGCCGGGCGCGCAGAAGCCGTAGGCCTCGAGCTGCATCAGCACGACGATCGTGAAGCAGTCGTAGAGCAGCGCAACGTCGACGTCGGCCGCGCTCACGCCCGCACGCGCGAGTGCGCGCGGACCGCAGCGCGCCGCCGGCAGCGTGTCGAAGTGCTCCGGATTCGAGAAGGTCCCGAGGCTGTGCGCCTGACCCATGCCCAGCAGCCACACCGGCCGCGCGCGTGCGTCGCGCGCGCGCTCGGCCGAGCAGACTACGACCGCCGCCGCTCCGTCCGAGATCAGGCAGCAATCGGCGCGCCGCAGCGGCTCGACGAGCATGCGCGACGCGAAGTAGCCTGCCATGTCCAGCGACTTCTTCGACTGCGCGTGCGGCGTGCGTGCGGCGTGCGCGTGCGCGGCGATCGCGACCTCGGCCAGCGCCTCGGGGCGCGTGCCGTGGACGGCCATGTGCCGCTGCGCCGCCAGCGCGTGCAGACCGGCCGCGCCGAAAAAGCCGTACGCGGCCTCGTCGCCGCGCCCGTACGCGTACGACCCTGCGGACGACAGCGCGGTATCGCCGTAGACGCACAGGCACGCGCTGCACAGCCCCGCCTCGATCGCGAGCGCGGCGCGCTGGATGCTCGCCGCGCTCGACGCGCCGCCGAGGATCTCGGTCCCCGTGAAATCGGGGTTCAGGCCAAGCGCGCGTCCGAGCCGCAGGTAGTGCGGCTCGATGCCCAGCAGCACGCCCTGGGCCGCCCCTGGGTCGGTGATCAGGCCGTCGATGTCCCCAGGCGCGAAGCCCGCGTCCGCGACCGCGAGGCGCGCCGCCTGCGCCTCGAGGGCGAGTGCGCTGCAGTCCGGGTGGCGGCCGAAGGCCGTGTGCCCGACGCCGACGATGGCGACCTGGTTCACCGTGGGTTCTCTCTGGGCCGGGTTGCCGCGTCGCGGCGCTCGGCGACACGAGCGCGGGCCGGTACGCTTGATTGTTGCACGAAAACTGAGTATTGTTCGAGAAACGAGCGAATGCAAGGGCGCCGCGCCGGAAGGGGGACGTCGTGGACTGGGAGTGGACCGAGGAACAGGACCTGCTGCGCCGCTCGCTGCGCGACTACGTGCGCGACCGGGTCACGCCCCATGTGCTCGCGTGGGAGGCGGCCGGCGAGGTGCCACGCAGCCTGTTCACCGAGCTCGCGCAGCTGGGCGTGCTCGGCCTGCGCCTGTCGCCCGAATACGGCGGCGGCGGTCAGGACTTCTGGTACACGGTCGTGCTGCTCGAGGAGCTGATGCGCTGCGGCTCGCTCGGTGTTCCAGTCGCGGTCATGGCGCACTCCGAGTTCGCGACGATGCTGATCGAACGCTACGGCTCGCCGGCGCTGCGGGCGCACTACGTGCGCGGTGCCGCCGAAGGGCGGCTGATCGGTGCGCTCGGCGTGTCCGAGCCCGACGCCGGCAGCGACGTCGCCGGCCTGCGCACGCGTGCGGTGCGCGACGGCGACGACTACGTGATCAACGGCGCGAAGCTGTACATCACCAACGGCACGATTGCCGACTACATCACCCTCGCGGTGCGCACCGGCGGGCCCGGCGCGCGCGGCATCTCGATGATCGTCGTGCCCACCGACAGCAAGGGGTTGACGCGGCGGCGGCTGCGCAAGCTCGGCACGCACGCGTCCGACACCGCCGAGCTGTTCTTCGAGGACTGCCGCGTGCCGGCGGCGAACCTGCTCGGCGCCGAGAACGACGGCTTCGGCATGATCATGTCCGGCTTCGAGGGCGAGCGGCTGGTGCTTTCGGTGATGGCCTGCAGCCACGCGCGCCTGCTGTTTGACCAGGCGCGCCAATGGGGCCACGACCGGCGCGTGTTCGGCCATCCGGTGCTCGGCTTCCAAGTCTGGCAGCATCGGCTCGCCGACGTGCTCACGCGCATCGAGGCCGCGGAGGCGCTGGCGCGCCGCGGCGTCGACCTGTACGTGCGTGGCCGCCCGGCGCAGTCCGAGATCTCGATGGCCAAGCTGTTCGCGACCGAGACCGCGCGCTACGTCGCCAGCGAGTGCGCGCAGATCCTGGGCGGCCAGGGCTACATGGAAGAGTCGCTGGTCGGGCGACTGCACCGCGACGCGCTGGCGATGACGATCGGCGCCGGTTCGAGCGAAGTGATGCGCGAGCTGATCGCGCGTGCCAACCACCTGATCGCGCAATGAGCGCAGCCGGCCGCACGCGCGCTGGCGGCACGTCGTCGCCGCGCCGACCGCGCGGCGCGGGGAGGGCCGCGGCGTGAGCCTTCGACGTGAAGTGCGCGGCGACGTGCTGATCCTGACGCTCGATCGCCCCGAAGCCCGTAACGCACTGAACGCCGAGCTGCGCGACGCCCTGCTGCAGGAGTGGCTGCGTTTTCGCGACGACGTCGGGCTGCGCGCCGCGGTGCTCACCGGCGCGGGCAGCGAGGCCTTCTGCGCCGGCGCCGACCTGAAGGAACTGGGCGCGTACTACCGCTCGATGACGCCGGTGCAGCGACGCGAACAGGTCGAGCGCGAGCCAGGGTTGGGCGCCATCACGCGCAACTTCGATCCGCGCAAGCCGACGATCGCCGCGATCAACGGCGCGTGCCTGGCCGGCGGACTGGAGATCGCGCTCGCGTGCGACATCCGCATTGCGTCCAGCACCGCATGCTTCGGTCTGCCCGAGGTCAGGCGCGGCATCCTGCCCGGCGCGGGCGGTACGCAGCGGCTGCCGCGCGCGCTGCCGCTGGGCGTGGCGCTGCAGATGATCCTCACCGGCGAGGCGATCGACGCCGACGCGGCGCTGCGCTGGGGGCTGGTGAGCCAGGTGGTGCCGCCCGAGGCGCTGCTCGACCGGGCGCTGCAGGTCGCGGCGGCGATCGCCGCGAACGGCCCGCTCGCGGTCCGCGCCGCGCGCGATGCGGTCTACCAGGGGCTCGCGCTGCCGCTCGGCGCCGCGCTGCGGCTGGAGCAGTTCCACGCCGAGCCGCTGCGCAGCAGCGCCGACGCCGCCGAGGGCGTGCGCGCGTTCATCGAGAAACGCCCCCCCCGCTTCACCGGAACCTGAGAGGAGCACGCCGCATGGCCAGACCGAAGATCGCGATCGACGCGTGGGCGACCTACATCTCGCCCGAAGGGGCGAAGAAGTGGCCGCCCGAGTTCCTGCACATCTTCCGCAAGTACAAGTGCCCGCCCAACATGTTCGAGGGCGGCACGGTCGAGGCGATGCTGGCGGAGATGGACGCCGCCGGCGTCGACCGCATCGTGCTGTCGGCGTTCTTCTACGGCGGGCAGTGGGTGCTGAGCAACGAGGAGGTCGCCAAGATGGTGCGCGAGCGCCCCGACCGCTTCATCGGCGCCGGCACCGTCAACGTCATGCAAAAGCCGATGCAGGTGGTGCGCGAGGTCGACTACCTGGTCAAGGATCTCGGGCTGCGCTGCCTGCGGCTCGAGCCGTACATGTACGGCGACGGCATGACCGGGCTGCCGCCGAACGACAAGCACTACTGGCCGGTGTACATGCGCTGCAGCGAGCTGGGTGCGGCGGTGGCGATCCAGGTCGGCCACACCGGCCCGCTGCTGCCGTCGGAGTGCGGGCGGCCGATCTACCTCGACGAAGTCGCGCTCGCGTTTCCGGACTTGTCGATCCTCGGCTGCCACGTCGGTCAGCCGTGGCACGAGGAGATGATGGTGCTCGCGTGGAAGCACCCGAATGTGTACCTGGAGACCTCGGCGCGCGGGCCGCGCCAGTGGCCCGCTTCGCTGGTCGACTTCGCCAAGGGCTGGGGCCAGGACAAGGTGATCTGGGCGACCGACTACCCGCTGCTCGGCTTCGACCGCACGCTGACCGAACTCGAGGCGCTCTGCGTCGACGACAAGGTCTACCGCAAGATCGTGCGCGACAACCTGCTGCGCGCGCTGAAGCTCGAGTTGTGAGCACGAAGCAGACGCTGCTCGATTCGATCGCCTACGTCGCGTGGCACGGGCAGCAGGTCGCCGCGTTGGCGCCGGATCGGGTCGTCATCGCGCAGCCGGACCGACCGGATCTGCACAACTACGCCGGTACCACGCACGCCGGCGCGATCTACACGCTGGCCGAGACCGCGGCCGGCGTCGCCGCCGACCAGCTGGCCGCGCCGTGGGGTGGCTTCATCCTGCTCGCGGCGACGCAGGTGCGCTACACGCGCCGCGCGCAGGGTACGCTCACGGCCGAAGCGCGGCTGGCAGCGGCAACCGACGCCGCCGCGCTGCGTGACGAATTCGCCGCCAGCGGGCGCGGCGCGCTCGCCGTCGACGTGACGGTGCGCGACCCGCAGCGCGAGCCAGTGTTGGAAGGCCGCTTCGACTACGCAATCCGCAGGAGGAAGACATGACCACCCCTACGCTGCTTGCCGAGCGCCGCGGCGCGGTGCTGCGCCTGACGCTGAACCGACCCGACAAGCTGAACGCGATCGACGTCGTGCTGCTGGACGCACTGACCGAGGCGCTGGAGCGCGCCGAGCGTGACGCCGAGGTGCGCGCGATCGTGCTCGCCGGCGCCGGCTCGTCGTTCTGCGCCGGTGCCGACATCGGCCAGATGATCGAGCGCACGCCCGACGACTGGGAGCGCACCGTCGACCACTACCTCGACCCGATTCGCGCGATCGCGCGCATGGGCAAGCCGGTGATCGCGCGGCTGCACGGCAACGTGTTCGGCGGCGGGCTCGGGCTTGCGATCGCCTGCGACTTCCGCGTGGCCGCGCAGTCGGCACGCATGTGCGCGCCGTTCGTGAAGCTCGCGCTGGCCGGCTGCGACATGTCGGCCGGCTACTTCCTGCCGCGGCTGATCGGCCTAGGGCGCGCGACCGACATGATGATGACCGCGCGCGTGGTCGACGCGACCGAGGCGCAGGCGATCGGGCTGGTCAGCCAGACCGTGGCCGACGACCAGCTCGACGCCGCGGTGGATGCGCTGGCCGACAAGCTCGCCGCCTTTGCGCCGCGCACGACCGCGTTCACCAAGGGTGCGATCCGGCGCTCGCTGGACCGCGACATGGACGGCGAGTTCGACTACGAGATCTTCGCGCAGGTGCAGTGCCTGCAGAGCGCCGACCACCGCGAGGGCGTCGCCGCGTTCCGCGAGCGCCGCGCACCGGTGTTTCGCGGCGTCTGAACCCGTGCACGTTGCCGCCGCAGACGAGGGACGAAGATGGTGACCGACGACGGCCTGAGCGAGGAGGAGGTCGCGTTCCGCGACAGCGTGCGCAGCTTCGTCGCGAGGCGCATCGCGCCGAACGCGACGCGCTGGGACCTGGAGGAACGCTACCCGCGCGAGCTGTTCCAGGAGGCGGCCGCGCTCGGCTGGCTCGGGGTCGGCTTTCCAGAGGAGGTCGGCGGCAGCGGCGGCGGCGCGACCCTGTTTGCGTTGTTGTGCGCGGAGCTGACGCGCGGCTCGGCCGCGATCGCGCTCGGGCTGTACGTGCACACCGCGCTCGCCGCGTCGGCGATCCTGCACCTGGGCACGCCCGAGCAGCAGCGGCGCTGGCTGCCCGATGCGCTGGCGGGCCGGCGCATCGGCTGCTGGGGCTACGCGGAAGCCGGCGCCGGCGCCGACATCAGCCGCGTCGCCACGCGCGCGCGGCGCGACGGCGAGCACTACGTGCTCGACGGCGCGAAGCTCTACATCACCAACTCGCCGTTCGCGGACTTCATGGTGATCGTCGCGCAGACCACGCCCGGGCGCGGGTTGAAGGGCATGTCGCTGTTCGTCGTCGACCGCGCCACTGCGGGCGTGCGCGTGAGCGCGCCGTTCAAGAAGCTCGGCATGGGCGCGTCCGAGATGGCGGAGATCGTGTTCGACGGCGCGCGCGTGCCGGCCGAGAACCGGCTCGGGGCGGAGGACTTCGGCTTCATTGAGGCGCTCAAGGTGCTCTCGCTCGGGCGCGTCGCGTCGGCCGCGCAGGGCGTCGGGCTCGGGCAGGCGGCGATCGACGAGGCGCTGCGCTACTGTGGCAACCGGATGCAGGGCGACGCGCCGATCACGCAGCACCAGTTCGTGCGCTTCACGCTCGCCGACATGGTCACGCGCATCGAGGCCGCGTGGCGACTGACGCTGCGCGCGGCGCGGCTGATCGACGCCGGCAGCGATTACGATTGCGCCGCGTCGATGGCCAAGCTGTTCGCGACAGAGGCCTGCACCCACGTCTGCGAGCGCGCGCTGCACCTGTGCGGCGCGCAGGGGCACATGCGCGAGAGCGCGGCGCAGCGCTTCTACCGCGACTGCAAGGTGTTCGAGATCGGCGAGGGTACGAGCGAGATCCAGCGCGAGACCATCTTCAGACACTTGGCAAGGTAGAAAGAGCAAACGGCATGGGCGTGACCGAACGACGCAAACGCGAGCGCGAGGCGCGGCGCGGCGAGATCCTCGACGCCGCGCGCGACGTGCTGCTCAGCAACGGTCTGCGCGGCACCACCACGAAGGAGATCGCCGAGCGCTGCGAGCTGTCTGAGGCGACGCTGTTCTTCTACTTCCGCAACAAGGACGAGATCCTGCTGTCGCTGATCTTCGAGAGCATCGACTTCTGGGCGCAGGGGCTCGACGCGCTGGCCGCGCGGGCGCTGCCGCCGGCCGAGCTGCTCGACGCGATCTGGGCCTTCCACGAGGAGGTCTACCGCGAGCACCCCGACTACTTCGTGATTTCGTTCTACCTCGCGCAGCCGCAGGTACTCGACAACGTGTCGGCCGAGGTCAAGGACGACATCGCGCGCCGCTCGGGCGAGAACTTCCGCCGCCTGCGCGAGTTGCTCGGCCGCGTCGACCCGTCGACCCCGGGCGCGATCCTGGCCGAGCTGTTGTGGTCACTGTTCCTTGGGCTCACGGTCGCCGAGGCTTCGCGCGCAAACCTCGGCTACGGCCGCCCGGGCGAGCACGTCAAGACGCGCGCCCAGGTCTACACGGTCGTGCGCCGTGCGTTCGGGTTCGCGCCAGCGAAAGCTGCCGGCGGCGCAAGCCGTACGGGGCCGCGCAGCGGCGCACGCACGCCGACCGCGCGCAAGGTCAGGGAGGCGAAAGCGCCATGATCCCCACCACCATGCGGGCGGTGCGGCTGTACCGGCCGGGCGAGCCGCTCGTAATCGAGACCATTGCGGTGCCGCAGCCGGGGCCGGGGCAGCTGCTGCTCGAGGTCGCCGCGTGCGGCTTGTGCGGCACCGACATCCACCTGGCGGTCGACGGCGACATTCCGGTCGCGCGCACCCCGATCACGCTCGGCCACGAGGCCGCGGGCACGATCGTGCAGCTGGGCGACGGCGTCAGCGGCTTCGCGCCCGGGCAGCGCGTCGCGCTCTTTCCGTCGCCGATCTGCGGCCAGTGCCGCTTCTGCCGGACCGGGCGCGAGTCGCTGTGCGAGGCGACCCAGGCCTACGGCATGGGAAGCGACGGCGGCCTCGCGCGCTACATGGTCGCGCCCGCAGTCGGCGCCGTCGCGATTCCCGAGACGGTCGATTTCGCGGCTGCGGCGATCATTACCGACGGCGTGTCCACGCCGCTTCACGCGCTGCGCTCGCGCGGCGCGCTGCGCGCCGGCGAGGCGGTTGCGGTGGTCGGCTGCGGCGGGCTGGGCGCACACGCTATCCTGCTCGCGCGGATGATGGGCGCGGGCTTCATCGCGGCGATCGACACGCAACCGCTGGCGCGCGCACGCGCGCTCGCCTTCGGCGCCGACCTCGCGCTCGACCCGGTCGAGCAGCCGAATCCGGGCCGCGCGATCCGCGCTGAGCTCGGCCGCGGCGTCGACCTGGCGCTGGAGTTCGTCGGCCGCCCCGAGACGGTCGAGACGACGCTGCGCTGTCTCGATACCGGCGGACGCGCGGTGCTGGTCGGCGTCGGCCCGGGCCGCCCGTCGCTGCCGTCACTGCTCGCCTTCGTCGGGCGCGAGCAGGCGGTGATCGGCTCCTTCGGCATGGACAAGCGCGACATCGCCGACCTCCTACAGCTGGTCGCACGCGGCCGGCTCGATCTCTCGCGTTCGGTGACGCGCCGCTTTGCGTTGTCCGAAACGAACGAGGCACTCGCGCTGCTCGCGAAGAAGGACACCGGCGTCGTGCGCTTCGTCGTCGAGCCGGGGCGCTGAAGCGCGAACAGCGGCAGACTCATCGAAGCGCGGGCTCGCCATATTCGACGCGCACGCCGGCGCGATCGCGGCGCGCTTCGGCAAGCGGTTCGTGCGCTGCTGGCGCTTCCACCTCGCCTTCTGCGCGCCAGGCTTCGACACGGGCACGACAGATGTGGGCCAGTACACGTTCGCGCGTCAACTCGACGGAACGCGTGCGTGGGCGCGGACACGGAGGTCCTCGGTCGAATCGCCTCGGGGCCTCCGCCAGCCTTGAGACGCTCTCGCGGCCCGCGGGTAGCACCCCGCCGCCGCGGGCTATCGCCGAACCGCACTACCCGGCGAGGGGGCTGGTCACGGGAGCCTCCGGTGACTCCGAGAAGCCGCCAGGAGCGCCGCTCACAGGTCTTACACGTTGCCGCCGCAGCAGTGACTCGCATCGACCGCCGCGGCGATGCCCTCAACGCCACGTCGGATCTGTCGCTCGTTCAGCGAGGAGAAACCGAGCAAGATCGTGCGCTCCGAATACGCGCAGCCTCCGAAGTCGCAGACCGCGCCGGACCGCAACGTGTAGATGCCGACGTCGCGCTCGGCGGCCATGGTCTGCAGTACGGGCGCCCGCGGCAGGTCCTGCGGTAGATGCCAGGCGATGTGCATGCCGCACTCGGCGCCGGACACCTTGGTCTCGCCGAAGTGCCGGCGAAGACACTCCATCAAGTGTTCCCGGCGCTCGGCGTAGCTCTGCCGGATGCGTCGCAGGTGATTGGTGTAGCCCCCAGTGGCGATGAACGATGACAGCACCGCCTGCTCGAGCCAGGGCCGACCATTGTCGAGCAGCGTCTTGACCGCGCGCGCCGGTCCCGCGAGGTGTCTGGGCACAACGAGATACCCGAGGCGAAGCCCGGGGCCGAGCGACTTCGAGAAAGTCCCGATGTAGATCACGCAATCGTGGCTGTCGAGACCCATCAGCGCGGCGACTGGCGAATCCCGATAACGGAAATCGCTGTCGTAGTCGTCCTCCACGACATAGGTTCCGGTGCGCCATGCCCAGTCCAGCAGGCGCAGGCGACGCTCCAGCGTGAGCGTGTAGCCCATCGGGTACTGGTGTGAAGGCGTGATGTAGAGGAGCGCCGCACCCTCCTTCGGCAGATCGTCCACCGATAGGCCGCAGTCGTCGACGCGGACCGGGACGAGTCGCGTGTGGTAGCTCTCGTAGAGATACGCCGCGCCCTGGTAGGCGGGATTCTCGATCGCCACGGTGTCGCCTTCGCGCAGGAGCAGGCGAGCTGTCAGGTTGAGCCCTTCCTGGCAGCCGGCGACCATGATGACTTGCTCGGGCTCGATCTTGATCCCTCGCGTCGGACCCAAGCGATCGGCGATCGCCCGACGCAGTTCGACGAGTCCTGCCGGGTCGCGATATTCCGTCAGCCGCGCGCCAGCAGTGACCAGGGTGCGGTTGAGGAGGCGGCGCCACGCCTTGAGCGGGAAAGAGTGCGGATCGAGACGGCCGAGCCAGAGTGCGAGCAGACCTTCGAGTTGATCATCCTGATCTGGAACGCACACGCGATGTCGCGCTTCTGGGGCCAGTCTCAACATCTGGCCGCTCTCGAAGACACGATTCGGAATGCGGTCGCCGAAGGTGTCCTGCCGATCGACGCACTCGACGCGTTCGAGGCGCTCAACGCGCGGCGTCAGCACTCGCCGTTCGCGGGCGACCCCCGTGCCGTCGGGCACTGGGAGCTGCGCGAAACGGCGGCCGGGAAGTGGAACCTGCACTGCGATGCGCGCATGCCGCCGACGTGGTGTGCCGCACCTCGCATCGTGACGGCGCGACGCGATCTCGAAACTCGAAATCCACATCCGCGAACTCTATGTCGAATCGACGACATCGAGCGCAACGGGGATTCCCGGACAATTACCCAGGAATGAGTCGTGGGTTCGGAGCAGGAGCTCACCCCTGCAGGTCGCGTCGCTTCTCCTCGAACTCCGCCTTGTCGATCTCGCCGCGCGCGTAGCGCTTCTTCAGGATGTCGAGCGCGGTTTCGGGCGGTGCGGACGGCGGCGTCACGCTGGCGCCGCCGCCGCGTCCGAGCAGGCGCAGCAGCAGCACGATCCCGAGAATGACGAACACCCACCAGAGCAGGCCGTGGACCATGCCGACGCCCCAGGTCCAGCCCCAACTCCAGCCGTCCATTCCATGCCACATCTGCGGGCCTCCTCGGGTCGAATGCCCTGCGTACGCCGGTCAGCCGGGGGCTGGCCGCTCGGCACCGTTCACTGTGCGTCGCCGTCCGGCCACCAGGGTCCCCAGCGCCTCAACTGTTCGCGCTGCTGCCCGGTGAGGATCCTGTCGAGGCGGTCGGCCGCGTCGAGCGACTGTTCGAGCGCCTGCTGACGCAACTCGCCGAGCCGCCTGTAGCCGGCCAGGATCGCGGCGCGGTCACGCGTGGGTGCGAGCCATGCGTCGCGCAGCTTCGCGACTTCCTCCTGCCCCTTGCCGGCGAGTTCCCAGTGCTTCCTGCGCAGGTCGTCCTGGATCGCGAGCACCTGCCTGCGCTGCGCGTCGTCGAGATCGAGCGCCCAGAGCGCGCGGCCGACACCGGCACCCATCATGCCGCCGCCCATCATTCCGAAGCCCATCGCGCGGCCCGATCCGCAGCCGCCCATCATCCCCGGACCAACGCCGTAGCCGTATGCGTAACCGCCCATCATGCCCGGGCCCATCCAGTAACCGTAACCGGGGCCATGACCGTAACCCGGCCCGTAGCCGGAACCATATCCGCCCATCATTCCGGGCCCGGGCCGATAGCCGGCCGGCGGCGGCGCAGCGTCCGCCGCCGGCGTCGCCGGCTGCTGGGCGAGCGCCGCGCCGGCAACCAGCGCCAGCGCCACGAATACCGAACGATGCAACGAAGCACGCATGAAGTTCTCCCAACGGGTCGACCTGGAGGGCGCCGCGCATCGCCTCGTTGTCTTCGGCTGCGGCGCCGGACGTTGTTCGGTCGGAATTTACGCCTCGGACTTGCACTCGTGCCAGCCTTCGCCGGTGGCCGACCGCTCGTCGGCCGTGAAGCCACGGCCGCGCCAAAAGCCCGACCATTGGCGGATGCAGACTGCCCGCCGCCATCGCCCGCCCTCGGACCCTTGCAGCCCGGATGTCCGCGACGCGTCGTGGCGCGGCCTGCGCGCCGGGAGTGCGGCTCTGCTCGGCCTGTTGCTGGCGGCCTGCGGCGGCGGAAGCGACGTCGGCGCCGCGGCCTCGGCAGCGCTGGTCACTCCGGCGACGGCCGCCACGTCACCGACACCGGGCACCACGCCGACGCCCGCCGGCACGTCGACGAACGTCGACGCGGCAACTGCGCTCGACCAGCTCAATGCCGCGCGCGCGGTTGCGCGCACCTGCGGCAAGACGCCGATGCCGGCGGTCGCGCCGCTGCGCTGGAGCGCGGCGCTCGAACAGGCCGCGATCGGCCACTCCGAGTGGATGCAGGCCAACAACACGATCAGCCACACCGGAGCCGGCGGCTCGAGCGTCGGCACGCGCGCGACCGCCGCGGGCTACGCGTGGAAAATCATCGGCGAGAACATCGCTGCCGGGCAGCCCGACCTGTCGCGCGTGATCGAGGCCTGGCTCGCGAGCGAAGGGCACTGCATGAACATCATGCACCCCGACTTCGTCGACGTGGCGCTCGCGCTGAAGCCGGGCACCTCGTCGAACACCTGGCGCACCTGGTGGACGCTCGACTTCGGCCGGCCGCTCTGATCAGCGCACCAGTTCGGCACGCAGCGCCCGCAGCGCCTTCTTCATACGGGCCGCGTGCTCGGGGCCGATGCGGATCATGATCTTGCGTCCCGCCGACAGTTTCTCGAGCAGCGGATCGACGAACCTGTAGTTGACCTTCGGCTGCACCAGCCTGATCGGGCCGCTCACCTCGGGCGCGGTGAGCATGTCGTCGATCGCCTCGATGACCCGATCGTGCAGGTGCGCCTGCGGGAAACCCATTGCGCGGTATTCCTGCTGCAGCAGCGGGTAGAAGCGCAGGTAGATCGCGGCCATCGTCTTCGGATCGAGCGACTCGACCAGACCGACAAAGGCGTCGTAGCGCGCGAAGTTGGCCGGCTGCAGCGTGATCGAGTCGTCGGTGGAAGCCACCGCGAGCTGGCCGGGCACGCGCTTGACCGCGCTCAGTTGCGCAGGGATCAGTTCGCGCGGCAGGTGGTCGACCGTGACCACGAAGCGGCGCGCGAAGTCCTGCATGTTCAGCACCTGCGCCAGCGCGTCGCGCCTGGCCAGCTGCAGCAGCGCCTCGAGGATCGGCGCATCGCTGCGCTCGGGCGGCGGCATCGTGCTCGCATCGGGCAGCGCGCCCGGTAGCGGGTTCTTCGGCCCGTCGGCAACCGGGGCCGGCGGCGCAGCCTCGGCGGGCTGCGCAGGCGCCGCAGCGGCCTCGACGGGTGCAGCGCTCTCGGGTGCCGCGGCAGTGGTGGGCGGTGGCACCGGCCTGGGTGTCTCGCGTTGCCACAGGTAGATGCCGCCGGCGATCGCCGCGATCGCCAGCACGACGAGCCACCACGGCGGGCCCGCGGTGGAAGCGGGGGGGGCGTTCGGGGGCGGCATCGGCGTCGTTCGCGGCGTAATGATCGCGCAAAGGCAGAGCGTAGCTCAGATTACGCCTTGCGCGAGCATCGCATCGGCCACCTTGACGAAGCCCGAGATGTTGGCGCCGTCGACGTAGTTGATGCTGCCGTCTTCGCGCCGCCCGTGCCGCGTGCAGCTCTCGTGGATCGCCTTCATGATCGCGTGCAGCCGCTCGTCGACCTCGGCGTGCGTCCAGCCGAGGCGTTGGGCGTTCTGGGCCATCTCGAGCCCCGAGGTGGCCACGCCACCGGCATTGCTCGCCTTGCCCGGCGCGTAGAGCACGCGGGCGTGCTGCAGCACATCGACCGCATCGAGCGTGCAGGGCATGTTCGCACCCTCTGCGACGCAGACCACGCCGTTGGCCACGAGCGTCTTCGCGTCGTGCTCGTCGAGCTCGTTCTGGGTGGCGCAGGGCAGCGCGATGTCTGCCGGGATGTGCCATGGCTTGCGCCCGGCCTCGAAGCGCAGGCCATGCTCCCGGGCGAAGTCCTCGAGCCGGCCGCGGCGCTCGTTCTTCAGCGTCATCAGCGCTGCGAACCGGTCCTCGTCGAAGCCCTCCGGGACGTGCACGGTGCCGCCCGAGTCGGACGCGGTGATCACCTTCGCGCCGAGGTCCATCGCTTTCTCGATCGCATACTGGGCGACGTTGCCCGATCCGGAGACCGAGACGGTCATGCCTTCGAACGAGCGGCCGGTGCGGCGCAGCATCTCCTGCGCGAAGTAGACGGTGCCGTAGCCGGTGGCCTCGGGCCGCATCAGGCTGCCGCCGTAGCTCAGGCCCTTGCCGGTGAACACGCAGGAGGCGTTGTTGCCCAGTTTCTTCATCATGCCGGCCATGAAGCCGACCTCGCGCGCGCCCACGCCGATGTCGCCGGCCGGAACGTCGGTGTCGGCCCCCAGGTGGCGGTGCAGCTCGAGCATCAGCGACTGGCAGAAGCGCATCACTTCGCCATCGCTCTTGCCCTTGGGATCGAAGTCGGAACCGCCCTTGCCGCCGCCCATCGGCAGCGAAGTGAGCGCGTTCTTGAAGGTCTGCTCGAAAGCGAGGAACTTCAGGATGGAGAGGTTCACCGACGGGTGGAAGCGCATGCCCCCCTTGTACGGGCCGATCGCCATGCTGTGCTGGATGCGAAACGCACGGTTGACGCGCGTGTTGCCTTCGTCGTCGACCCAGCAGACACGGAACTGCAGCACCCGGTCGGGCTCGACCAGCCGTTCGAGCAGCGCATCGTCGGCGTAGTGCGGGAACTCCTGCAGGAACCCCCAGATGCTGCCCATCACTTCCTTGACAGCCTGCAGGTACTCGGGCTGATGCGGATCGCGTTGCGCGAGCGACGCGAGAAATGCTTCCGGGCTGGCGTATTTCACCTGGACTCCTGGTTCGTCATCGTTGCATGTGTGGGGCGGCGCGCCACCCGCGATGCATGTCAGGAGTCCGCAGCGGGTGCCGAGCACCCTGGCGAAGCGCGGGCAGCGAAACGCCGAACCGCGAATCGTAACAGGTTCGCCGGATCGGCTACCGTTGCGATTTTGCGACCCCGAACCCGACAGACCATGACCCGACCCAGCCGCATCCTGATCCTCGGCGCCGCCGGGCGCGACTTCCACAACTTCAACCAGGTCTATCGCGACGACCCGGGAGTCGAGGTGGTGGCGTTCACCGCGACGCAGATCCCGGGCATTTCCGGGCGACGCTATCCGCCGGAACTGGCCGGCCCCCGCTATCCGGACGGCATCCCGATCGAGGACGAAGCGCGCCTGGAAGCCCTGTGCCGCGAGCGCGGCGTCGATCGCGTCGTCTTCGCGTACAGCGACGTCACGCATGCGCACGTGATGCACTGCGCGTCGCGCGCGCTGGCCTCGGGCTGCGACGTGAGCCTGCTCGGTCCGGCGGCGACGATGCTGGCGTCGAGCCGGCCGGTGATCGCGATCTCGGCGGTGCGCACCGGCTGCGGCAAGTCGCAGATCGCGCGCTGGCTCTCGGCGTGGCTGCGCGAGCGCGGCTGGCGGGTCGCGGTACTCAGGCATCCGATGCCCTACGGCGACCTGGTCGCGGCCCGGGCGCAGCGCTTCGCGACGATGGCCGATCTCGATGCCGCGGGCTGCACCGCCGAGGAGCGCGAGGAGTACGAGCCGCACCTCGCCGCCGGCAACCTCGTCTTCGCCGGCGTCGACTACGCCGAAGTGCTGCGGCGCGCCGAGGCCGAGGCCGACCTGATCGTCTGGGACGGCGGCAACAACGATTTTCCGTTCGTGCGTCCCGGCCTGCACCTGGTGCTGGCCGACGCACTGCGCCCCGACCAGGTGGACACGCACCATCCGGGCGAGACGGTGGCGCGCATGGCCGACGTGCTGGTCGTGAACAAGGTCGATGCGGCCGCGGCACCGGCGGTCGAGGCACTGGAACAGCGGCTGCGAGCGGTGAATGCGCATGCGCCGATCGTCCGGGCGGCATCGCCGGTGCGGCTGGACGACCCGCAGGCGGTAGCCGGTCGGCGCGTGCTGGTCGTGGAGGACGGCCCGACGATCACGCACGGCGGCATGGCAACCGGAGCCGGGCACACCGCGGCGCTGGCCGCAGGCGCGGCAACGATCATCGATCCGCGGCCCTTCGCCGACGGCTCGCTGGCCGCCGCCTACGCGGCCTTCCCGCACATCGGACCGGTGCTGCCGGCAATGGGTTACGGCGCGCAGCAGCGCGCGGAACTGGCGCGCTGCATCGCGGCCAGCGGTGCGGAGGTGGTCGTCGCGGGCACGCCGATCGACCTCGTCTCGATGCTCGGGCTGTCGGTTCCGGTGGTGCGCGCACGCTATCGCTTCGAGCAGCACGGCGGCGCCCGGCTCGACGGGATCGTCGAAGCCTGGCTCAGCGCCTCGGCATCTCGAAGTCGATGATGCGGGTGCTGCCGCGCAGCCTGCCGACCGGGGTGTCGATGTGCTGCTCCACCTGCAGGAACACGCCGAGCTGCTCGAGGTACAGCACCGTCGCGCCCACTCTCACCGGGATGCCGTGATAGTGACCGCGCCCGTCGCACGCGATCGTGCGCGCGTTGCCCGGCATCGCCGGGTGCACGCCCGAGGCGGCGCGCGTGGCGCCCGCGACGCAGTCCTGCGACAGTGACGAACCCTCCTCCTCGTAATCGAGCCGGAAATGCGCGCCCGCCGCAAGCGGCAACTGCAACCCCTGCACCTGCACGTCGAGCACGGTGTCGCCGGGATGCACCACCGTCAGGCCGCGCACGCTGATGCCACGGCGCGCCGGGCGCGGTTTCGGCGCCAGCGTCTCGTGAACCACCGGGCTCAGGCCCGGCGGCAGTTCCGGCCCACCGCCGTCGAATCGCTCGCGAACCCGGCGCGGTGCGCGCATCGGCCGCCGCGTCTCGAGGGTCCAGTCGAAGGCGGCCACCGGCTCGCCGCGACCGATGAGCCCGGCCGAAGACAGCGTTTCGACGAGCGCCGGCGGCAGCGAAACGGAACCGGCCCGAACCGCCGCGGTCGCATCGGCCGCATGCGTTTCGGCGCCGAGCGCACCGGCGCCCAGCCCGAGGCCGAACAACAGCCACGGCAGCACCCCGCTCACCGACGCGAGCCGCACTCTCGGCTGCCTGCCGGTGCGGCGCGGCGACGACGCCACTCAGGGTGCTGCGGAACGCACGCGGCCACCGCCGCGGCCTGCCCGCTCTTCGATCCGCGCGATGCGCGCTTCCAGCAGATCGAGCGCGGCGCCGAGCGCAGCCAGCTCGCCGTGCGCGACCAGCTGGGCGCCGTCACCCACGAGGTGCGCGAGCGCCGAAGTCTCGACCCGGCTGCGCAAGTCGCGCGCGCTCGCCCGAGCGGACTCGACTCCGGTGCCGATGCGGCGCGCGAGCACATCGCCGACCACGCGGCTGAGGTCTTCCTCGACGTCCCAGCGCAACTGCCGGGCAATTTCGCCCAGCACCTCCGCCAGCGCCGCTTCACCCTCGATGCGCAGGTGCGGCGTGAGCGCCCGCGGACCGCCACGCAGCAGCGCGAAAGCGGCATCGACCGAGGGCTGCAGCAGCATCCGCACCGCGGCCTCGGGCTCGCCTTCCTCGGGCCACGGCAGCAGTTCGAGGCGCCCGTCGTCGCGGACTCGCGCGAGAAGCTGCGGTGGGGGCAGTCCGGCCAGTGGCGCGGCATCGGCGCCGATGCGCACGACGCGGCCGGCGAAGCCGGCGAGCCGCGCGCGCGCCCAGTCGTGCTGGCGCAGCAGGTGATCGAGCGCCGCGAGCAGCGTGGAGGCGCCGCCATCGGCCAGGCGGTGCGCGAGCGGCATCAGGGCGTGTTCACGCTACCCGAGTTGCTGGATGCCGGCCAGCACCCAGCCGCTGTTGCCGCTCACCGGCTTGATCAGGTTCCAGACCTCGTCGAACGGCCGAGCCTCGCCGTCGGCGTCTTCGCGGATCATGCCGGTGAAGCGCAGGCTGGCGATGTGCTCGAGCGCGGTGGTCTCGATGCCGAGCAGCTGCGCGTCGAGCGTGACCACGTCGGTGCGGTTGGACGCGCCCTTGCGCTCGGCGATGTCGCGCGCGAGTTCCGCGTACATCTCGGGCGTGGTGAATTCGCGCAGATCGGCCAGGTCGGCCGCGTCGAAGGCGGCCTGCAGGCGCACGAACTGGACCTTCGCGGTGCGCACGAAGCCCTCGATGTCGAACCCGGCCGGGATGCCCCAGGCATCGGTCGGCGCAGCAGCGGGCGCCACCGGCGCGACCGTGCGGCGCTGCCCCGCCTGGACGTCGGCCTCGGGCAGCGGCGAATAACGCACGGTGGCCTCCTGTCCGAGACTGGCCTTCGAATAGCCTGCACCCTGCCAGGCGTGCTGCTGCCCGGTGGCGGGGCGCCGCGCGCCGAGCATGCGCAATACCGCCAGCGCAGCGAATGCCAGCAGCGCGATCAGCATGAACGACGCGAGCTCTTCGCCGAAACCGAGGTGGCTGGCCAGCGCGGCCAGCCCGAGACCTGCCGCCAGGCCGGCGATCGGGCCGAGCCAGCGGTTGCCGGCACCGGGCGCGGCCGCGCCCGGCTGACGCGCCGGAGCCTGCGGTGCCGCGGCCGGCTGTCGCGGCGCCGCGCTGCGCTGGGTCACCTTGCCCGACTGCTGGCCGAAGGACTTGCCGCCGCCCAGGCGGCGCGCTTCGGCTTCGGGCGAAATCAGTGCAGTCGAGGCAACGACGGCGACGAGCACCGACAGGATCCGGACCATCAGTTTCATGAACACTCCGCATTCAGGATCGTTCGCACGACCCGACAGTGGGGCCGAGCCCCGCCAAAACCAACGAGGAAAACCCGCGGCCCGCGCACTACGGCTTGAACCCCTCGTGCAGCGCGACGACGCCGCCGGTGAGGTTGAAGTAGCGCACCCGCGAAAAGCCTGCCTCCTCCATCATCGTCTTCAGCGTTTCCTGGTCGGGATGCATGCGGATCGACTCGGCCAGGTAGCGATAGCTGGCCTCGTCGCCGGCCACGCGCTTTCCGAGCCACGGCAGCACCGAGAACGAGTAGAGGTCGTACAACGGCGCCAATGCCTTACGCACCTGCGAGAACTCGAGCACCAGCAGGCGGCCTCCGGACGCGAGCACACGCTGCATCTCGACGAGCGCGCGCTCCTTGTGCGTCATGTTGCGCAGGCCGAAGGCGACGGTGACGCGGTCGAAGTAGCCGTCGGGAAACGGCAACGCCTCGGCGTCGCACTGAACCGCCGGCTGCAGGCAGCCGTCGTCGACCATGCGGTCGCGCCCCACCGCGAGCATCGAGGCGTTGATGTCGGTGAGCCAGACCTGGCCCTCGGGCCCGACGCGACGCGCGAACGCGCGCGCCAGATCGGCCGTGCCGCCGGCCACGTCGAGCACGCGCATGCCGGGCCGCACCGCGGCCTGCCCGATCGTGAACGCCTTCCAGAGCCGGTGCAGGCCGGCCGACATCAGGTCGTTCATCAGGTCGTAGCGCGCGGCGACCGAGTGGAACACGCCGGCAACGCGCGTCGCCTTCGCCGCCTCGTCGACGCTCTCGTAGCCGAAGTGGGTGGTGCGGGGTTCGCTCATCGGCGCGGCGGCGCGATCAGCGCTTGTGCAGCTTCGCCGCCAGCACGTGGCTCGGCACCGGCTTGTCGCGGCTCAGCCCGGCCGCCTCGAGCCGCTCGAGGTACTGCTGCCACAGTTGTTCCTGGTTGTCGCCGAGGTAGTAGAGGTAGTCCCACGCGTAGATGCCGGTGGAATGCCCGTCGGTGAAGGTGGGCTGGATCGCGTAGTGCCCCACCGACTCGACCGAGGTGATGCCGACCTTCGCCTTGCCGGCCTGGAGGTTCTCCTCGCCAGGTCCGTGGCCGCGCACCTCGGCCGACGGCGAATACACGCGCAGGAACTCGAACGGCAGCCGGAACAGCTTCCCGTCGGAGAATTCGATCTCGAGAACGCGCGAGCCCTGATGGACGACGACGCGCGTGGGAGATGCGCTGCTCGGATCGGATGCGGTCATGAGTGTGTGGCGGGCTGGAATGCGCCTGCGCCGGCGCGATGTCTCATGTTAGCCCAGAACGCGGCGTGGGCCCTTGGCAGACCCTGGCTCGCGCGCGCAACACGCATTACGCACATGTGCGGATGTTCGCACCCCGGCGCGCCCGCTAGGATCGTCGAACGGCGCCGGATTCCGCGAGCGGGGCGATCGGCCCGCTGCCCGTGTCGGCGCCGGCGCATGGGAGACGGCCATGAGAGAACGGACGCAAGCGGCGCCCGCCCGGCGCCTCGACAGGATCCTGACCGCAGTCGCCGCGGGAATCGTTCTGCTGCTTGCGGGTTGCGGAGGCGGCGGCGGCGACGATCCGATCGGCGCCGCGCCGACGGCACCCGCGGCCAGCGGGCCGACTCTCGCCACGCCGACCGACAAGTCGACGGCGGTCGATTACCAGTACCAGGCCGTCGCCGAAGCGCGCGCGGCCGTCGAAGCCATCCTGACCGCGGACAAGGCCGCCGTCCAGTCACTGGTCGACGGCAGGCACGCCGACTGGGATCGCTACTGGACCACCGAGTACCCGCTGCTGCTCGAGCGACTGCGCGTCGCGACGGAAAACCTGAAGCTGAGCGAGAATTACATCCATCAGCACGTCTACGGTCTCGGTCCGGTCTACACGAAGGATCTGACGAGCGAGAAGGTCGTCCCGCTGCCGATCGTCCTGGGGGCCATCGCGGCGATCAGCGGCATCTACGCGCTCGAGCAGAGCGGCTACCAGGAGCGCCGGAAGGCTGCCAGCGCCGCGGAACACCAGGAACTCGTCGAGAAACTCAGGCAGGTCTACGTCGACTCGGGCATGCCGACGTCGGTCGCCGACGCCCGCTCGAAGATCGACGCGGGGATCATCGCGACGCTGCGGCAGTTGCAGACCGGAATCGACACCGCCAGGACCTTCGTCGTCGACAACTTCACTATCCCGGCCTTCGGTTCGTACCTTCCGGACGACGTCTCGACCATCGTCGACCTGAAGGATCTGGCGAAGCAGGTCGGGGAGATCAAGGACAACCTCCAGGCGATCTTCACGACGAAGGAGTGCCGCCAGGTCATCCCCACGAAGGCGCTCGACGGCGACGGCTACCTGCAGCACCCGGAGCGTTCGGCGCTCGGACCGGCGGTCGCGAAGGCGGACGCGGTCTGCAGGATCTACTTCTGCTCGACGAGCGACGGCACCTGCCCGAAGCTGCCCGCTGGCAACTGGGAGGCGGCCGTGTTCGCGCCGGGCCACCTGCGCGACACCGATCCGGACGTCATCGCCGGCCCCGCCGGCGGCACGGTCGCGGTCGAGGGCACGCTCGTTGCGGCCGCCGACATCGGCGCGCCGCCGCCGGTGGCCCAGTGCAGCAAGGTGCAGAACGCCGGCGGCGACCAGGCCGACACGCGCAATGTGCCGCTCGGCGCCACCTCCGGCACCTTCACGCTCACCTACCAGATGTGGAGCATCAAGGACCGCATCCGCGTGCTCTACGACGGCGCGACGCTCTTCGACTCGGGCTGCGTCAGCGACGGCAAGACCCAGCTTCTCGCGTACTCGGGGCTCGCCAGTTTCGTGACGATCCAGGTCGAACCGAACTGCACCGGCACTACCAGCGGTACGGCGTGGAACTACACGGTCGCTTGTCCGGGGGCGAACTGACGACCCGGCGGCGGCGCGCGCCGCTTGACCCGGCCGACGGCCCGGCGACATGATGAACGGGTTCCCGACTCCCGCTGGCGGTGCCAGGTGCCCGAGCAGACCGACGCGCGCCCATTGCCCCGGCGCCGCTCGTGGCGGGGCGTGGTCGCGCGCGCGCTGATCGGGTGCGGGGCGACCGTGCTGCTCGTCGCCAACGGGGTCGCGGCGGCGGCCGGCGTGCCGCTCCAGGTGCGCGTCGGCGTCGCCGCTGCCGAAGTCGCCGATTGCTGCACCGAACCGCCTGCGCGATTCGACGGCGCACCGCTCGCCACCGTCGGCGTCGGCCCGCGCTCGAGCCCGCGCTGGCTGCGCATCGACGCGCCACTGGCCGGAGAGGTGCTCGCGCTCAGGCCGGTCGTCGATCGCGCCACCCTGTACTGGCGCAACCGCGCCACCGGGCGCTGGGAAACCTCGCTCACCGGCGACCACGTGGGTCCCGAAATGCGCACGCTCGCGGTGGCGGGCATGGCGCTGCCGGTACCCGCGGCAGCCGACGACGGACCGGCCTATCTGCGCGTCGAGCAGCCGTCGTTCACCGTGCTGCGATTCGAGCGCCACCCGACGGGAGACTACGCGGCGCTGCAGGCGCGGCGCCTGCACCTCGACCTGCTGCTGCTCGGCTTCGTCTCCGCGATCGTCTGCTACAACCTCGCCGTGTCGGCGCTCATCCGCGACCGCGTGTTCCTGCTCAACGCGATCACCATCCTGTCGATGCTCGTGATCGCGGTCTATCTCGCCGGCTACGGCCCGCTGTACCTGTGGCCGCAGCAGCCCGCGCTGGGCGACCAGGCGATGAACCTCGCGATGGCGGTCGGCAACGCGAGCGGCGCGCTGCTGGTGCGCGAGCAACTGGCGTGCGGTGCCACGCACCGGGCGTGGCTGCGCGCGCTGCTCGCGCCGGTCGCGCTGGCGCCGCTCGCGTGGCTCGCGGGGGTCGTCGCGCCGTACCACGTCGGGCGCCACGCGCTGCTCGTCGTGTCGGTGGTCACGGTGGCGACGGTCACCGCTGCGCTGGTGCCCGGGGTGCTGCGCGGCGAGCGCAACGCGCGACTGGTCAGCCTGCCGTTCCTGCTCGCGATGATGCCCGCCATCGGCATTGCCGCATTGCAACGACTCACCGGCCCCGGCACGCCCGGCCTGCCGGACAGCGCCTTCGGCTCGTTCCTCGCGCTCGAGGCGCTGCTTTTCTCGCTCGTGCTCGCGGCGCGCGTACGCAGCGCCGAGGCCGATCGGCGCACGGCCGACGCGGCACTCCTCGCGGCGCGGCGCGATGCCGGCGCGCGCATCCTGCGCGCGCAGGACGTCGAGCGCCAGCGCGTCGCGCAGGACCTGCACGACAGCGTGGGGCAGCGATTGCTGTTCCTGATCAACCGGTTGCGACTGCTCGAGCTCGAAGCGGCGCGGCAGGGCTTCACGGCGCAGGCCTCGGTCGGCGACGCGCTGAACGACGCGACCGACGTGCTCGACGGGATCCGGCGCATCTCGCGCGCGATGCATCCGGCGACTTTCGACTACCTCGGCTGGCGCGGCGCGCTCGAGTCGCTGGTCGACGCGATGAACCGGGACACGCCGATGAACTGTACGGCGACCTTCGACGTCGCCGCCGGGGAGCCGACCGGCGAGGCCGGGCTGCACCTGTACAGGATCGCGCAGGAGGGCTTCAACAACGTGCTCCGGCACGCCGGCGCGACACGCTGCACCGCGCGCTTCGCGTGCCGCGACGGCCGGGTCACGCTCGCGATCGAGGACGACGGTGTCGGCCCGGGCGATCGCACCGACCCGGCAGACCGTGCCACGGGCCTGGGCCTGGTGTCGATCGACGAGCGCACGCGGTTGCTCGGCGGAGACTGGACGATCGGACCCGGCGCCTCGGGCGGAACCCGGCTCGAGGTGTCGGTCCCCTTCGGGCCGGGCGCCGCGCCGGGTACCGGCGCCGCGTCTGCGGAGTCGGTGCCGTGACGCTGCGCGTGCTCATCTGCGACGACCACCCGCTGTTCCGGGTCGGGCTGCGCGCCGCGCTGGCGGAGCACCCCGCCGTCGACGTGGTCGGCGAAGCCGCCGACGGACGCGACTGCCTGGCGATGCTGCAGTCGCTCGGGCCCGACGTGCTGCTGCTCGACCTCGCGCTGCGAGAGATGGGCGGCTACGAGGTGCTCGCGTGGATTCGCGCGCACCGACCGGGGCTGCGTACCCTCGTCCTGTCGATGTATTCGGAGCCCGCCTTCGCCGAGCGAGCGCGCGCGCTCGGCGCGTGCGGCTTCATCGCGAAGGAGGACGCGTTGAGCGAGATCCACGCCGCGCTCGAACACCCGCGCGACGCGTTCTACGCGAGCGCGTCGGTGAGAACGACGCCGCGTGGGGCGCGCGCCGGGGAACTCGCCCGCATCGACGAACGCCTCCTCGCGCTGTCGCCAACCGAGCGCCGCGTGATGAGCCTGCTGTCGCAGTCGCTGACGAGCCGCGAGATCGCACGGCGACTCGGGATCAGCCTGCGCACCGTCCAGACCCACCGGACGCACATCGCCGACAAGCTCGACGTGCACGGCGTCAATCGGCTGATGGAACTGGCGATCCGCTACCGGCAGATCTTCTCGTAGCGCCCGTTGCCCTACCCCTGAACGCCGGCGGGCGCAGCCTCGATCCTCAGCGACAGCCGCTCGTAGCCGGGGCCGCGCTCGATCAGCGAGGCGAATCGGATCGCGACCTCGCGATCGGGCTCGCGCAAGACCGCGCAGGTGCCGGCGTGGGCACGCCTGGGCGGCAGCACCAGGCTGGGCAATTCGCCGGCCGCCGCATCGCCCGGCAGCAGCCACGCGTCGATGAAGAACAGCGCCTCGCCGATCCTGACGCCCGCCGGCACCGGCTTTCCCCGCCAACAGCGCACGCCGAGTCGCTGGCCGCGAAGACGCAGGTAGTCGGGACCGGGAATCTGCTCGATCGACTCGACCGTCGCCAGCGACAGGCCGGAGTCGCGCGCGATCGCGACCAGCACGCCGAGCGCGGCACGCGGAGCCGAACCGTGGCGCAGCAGCGTCAGCCGACCGGCTTCGGGTTCTTCGACCTGCTCGATCGCCTCGCCCTCGGCCATCACCAGCGTCACCGGATCGCGCCGGTCGACATCGCTGCCGAGCGCCACGCGCATGATCGTGTTCTGCTCCCACCGGCCGCTGTATTCGTACGGCGCATCGGCCGCCTGCGCAGCGCGGGCCTCGAGCACCGGCTGCATGTCGGCCGCGTGGATCCGCGGCAGGCCGAAGCGCAACCGGGCGTTGCGCGGAACGTCGGCGCCATTGCTGCCGGCTTCACCGCCGGCGCCCGACACGGTGAGCAGCGAGACCTGCGTCCAGCGCCGCTCGAGATCGGCGAGCAGCGCAAGGGTGGCGCTGCCGGTCAACGGCAGCAACTGGCGCGACGGCGCCTCGCCGGTCGAAGCGAGCCACTGCTGGCGACGACGGGCGATGCTGGCCGGCAGCCTGTGGGCGTCGAGACGCACCGCGTGGTCGGCGCTGAGCGCGAGGGTCGGGCCGTACGGGTTGGGTTGCGGCGCACCGTCGTCGATGCGGTAGCCGACTTTCGCTGCCAGCCGCGCTGCGAGCCGATCGGCGACGCCCGCCTCCGCGCCGGCACGCGACGGCAGCGCCGCAGCCTGCAACAGCAGCGGATAGACGAACAGCGCGCGCGCAGTCGTCGGCTTGACCAGCGGCAGCTCGTCGATCAGCGTCACGTCCTGGAACGTGCTGCGCCGCATGTGGCGGGCAAGAACGCAAAGCGCGTCCCAGTCGGCAGCCAGCGGTGCGACCCGATGACGCAGCAGCAGCGACACGATGCGCGCCTGCGCGTCGAGCGCGCGAGCCAGCGGCATCACGACGCGCAGCGCATTCGTGGCCCCTGGAATGATCGAGCGGGTGTCGTCGCCGTGGACGCCGAGCATCAGCGAGTACGCGCGTTTGAAGAGGTCGCGGCTGGCGCGCAGGCTGGCGAGCGCACTTCCGAGGCGCTGCCAGTCCGCCTCGGGAAAAGGCAACGCGAGCCCGGCGAGCGGTGCCACGCAGCGCTCGATGGCACGAATCTGGTCGATGCGAACCTGCTCGAGGATCTCGAACAGGGAATCGGGGGCCGGGCCCGGCCGCGCCAGTCGCGCGAGCAGCGCGTCGATCGCCGACAGGCGCTGCTGGGCCTGCGTGGGCAGTGCGTCGAGCCATTGCCTGCACGACACGGCGTCACGCACGCGCACAGGATCGGATTCCGGACCTTGGGTCATGGGCAGTCTTCGTGATCGTTCCAGGCTCGTCGCCGCATGTGAGCCAAGTGTGCGCCGGCCCGAGCCGCGCGCAACGGCATTGCCGCACACTGCCCGCCGACGCCTGATGGGCGGCGAGCGCAGGCCGACGGGCGGTCGAACGACGGCGTGCTTCAGGCCCCCGCGGGCAGCCTGCGCCTGAGAGCGTCGAGATAGGAGGGCAGGCGCGCGGCAACCCGGTTGCGCCGCGCCTCGACCGCGGCGTCGCGCCCCACGGCCGCGCGCCCCCAGACCGGTTCGGGGAAGTGCCGGTCGTCGCGCCAGCGCGCAACCACGTGCCAGTGCAGGTGCGGCACGACGTTGCCGAAGCTGGCGAGATTGACCTTGTCCGGCACGAGCACTGCACGCTGCGTTTCTTCGACCGTGAGCACCACGTGCATCAGTTCGGCGCGATCGGCCGCGCCGAGCTCGCTCATCTCGGCGACGTGCGCATTCCAGATCACGCGCGTGAAGGCCGGATAGTCGGGCTCGTCGGCCAGCACGACACGCCAGTTGCGCGCCCGCGCGAGCAGCGTGCCGCCCTCGCCCGCGCACAGTGCGCAGCTTCGGTCGGGCGTGGCGCCAGCGGCCATTCAGACGAGCACGCGCTCGATGCCGCCGTCGTTGGCGCGGCGCACGTAGGCCTGCAGCCAGTCTTCGCCGAGGATGTGCCGCGCCAGCTCGACGACGACGTAGTCGGCCTCGACCCCGGCGTCCTCCTCGAAGCGCACCATGCCCTGCAGGCACGACGGGCACGAGGTGAGCACCTTGATCGGACCGGCGAAACGCTCGCCGGCCGCACCGTCGGCCCCCGCCACCGGCAGCTCGCGCAGCGCCTGGGCGTCGCGGCGCATTTCCTCTTCCTTGCGGAAGCGCACCTGCGTGCTGATGTCGGGGCGCGACACCGCGAGCGTGCCCGACTCGCCGCAGCAGCGGTCGTTCTTCCCGATGCGTCCGTTCAGCGAATCGTTGATCAGCGCATTGACCACCTTCAGCGGCGCGTATTCCTTGATCGGGCTGTGGCAGGGATCGTGGTACATGTAGCGCGCACCGGTGACGCCGTCGAGGCGCACGCCCTTCTCCATCAGGAACTCGTGGATGTCGACCATGCGGCAGCCCGGGAAGATCCTGTCGAAGCGGTAGTCCTGCAACTGGTCGTAGCAGGTGCCGCAGCTCACGACCACCGTGCGGATGTCGAGGTAGTTCAGCGTGGTGGCGACGCGGTGCAGCAGCACCCGGTTGTCGGTGATGATCTTTTCCGCCCGGTCGTACTGGCCCGAGCCGCGCTGCGGATAGCCGCAGCACAGATAGCCCGGCGGCAGCACCGTCTGCACGCCCACGTGCCAGAGCATCGCCTGCGTGGCGAGCCCCACCTGCGAGAACAGGCGCTCGGAGCCGCATCCGGGGAAATAGAACACCGCCTCGGAGTCGACCGTGGTCGCCTGCGGGTCGCGGATGATCGGCACGTAGCGCGCGTCTTCGACGTCGAGCAGTGCGCGCGCGGTCTTCTTCGGCAGGTTGCCCGGCATTTTCTTGTTGACGAAGTGGATCACCTGCTCTTTCAGCGGGGCTCGCCCCACCGTGGCCGGCGGCCTGCGCGTCTGCTCCCTCGCCGGGCGCCGGAACAGGTCGGCGGCCAGCCGCTGCGCCCGATAGCCGATGCCGACCATCGCCGCGCGCGTGGCGCGGATCGTGTCCGGGTCGGTGGCATTCAGGAAGAACATCGCGGCCGCGTTGCCCGGATTGAACTTCTTCCTGCCCATCTTGCGCAACAGGTTGCGCATGTTCATCGACACGTCGCCGAAGTCGATGTCCACCGGACACGGCGCCAGGCACTTGTGGCAGACGGTGCAGTGGTCGGCGACGTCGGAGAATTCGTCCCAGTGGCGGATCGACACGCCGCGCCGCGTCTGCTCCTCGTACAGGAAGGCCTCGACCAGCAGGGAGGTGGCGAGGATCTTGTTGCGCGGCGAATAGAGCAGGTTCGCGCGCGGCACGTGCGTGGCGCACACGGGCTTGCACTTGCCGCAGCGCAGGCAGTTGCGCACCGAATCGGCGATCGAACCGATGTCGGACTGCTGCAGGATCAGCGACTCGGCGCCCATCAGGCCGAAACTCGGCGTGTAGGCGTTGCGCAGGTCGCCCGGCAGGGCCGGATCGTCGAGCAGCTTGCCGCGGTTGAAGCGGCCTTCGGGATCGACGCGCTGCTTGTAGGCGCGGAAGTCGGCTATCTCCTCGTCGCCGAGGAATTCGAGCTTGGTGATGCCGATGCCGTGCTCGCCGGAGATCACCCCGTCGAGCGAGCGGGCCAGCGCCATGATGCGCGCCACCGCCGCCTCGGCCTCCTTGAGCATCGCGTAGTCGTCGGAGTTCACCGGGATGTTGGTGTGCACGTTGCCGTCGCCGGCGTGCATGTGCAGCGCGACGAAGACCCGGCCGCGCAGCAGCTTGCGGTGGACCGCGTCGAGCGCCTGCAGCAGCGGCGCGAACGCCAGCCCCGAGAAGATGTCGTCGAGCCTCGCGCGAACCTCGGTCTTGAACGACACGCGGATCGTGCGGTCCTGCAGCACGCGGAACAGCGTGGCGTCGGGCTCGTTCGCGAGGCGCTCGTCGAGCCGCTCGCGCAGGTGCGCCAGGCCCAGTCCGGCGAGCGCGTCGCGCAACGGCGCGAGCGGCTCGTCGATGTGCCCGAGCAGGAAGCTCCAGCGCCGGCGCGCCGCCCGGATGAGCCCGAGCGCCTGCGCGCGCCGCGCGGCCGACATCTCGCGTTCGGCCGCATCGTCGCGGCCGGCAACCGGCCGCGGCAGCTGCGCCTCGTCGGCGAGCAGGCGCTCGAGCGCGTCGAGCGTCGCCAGCTTGTTCTTCGTCGACAGCTCGATGTTGATGCGCTCGACACCGTCGGTGTACTCGCCCATGCGCGCGAGCGGAATGACCACGTCCTCGTTGATCTTGAATGCGTTGGTGTGGCGCGCGATCGCCGCGGTGCGCGCGCGGTCGGCCCAGAACGCCTTGCGCGCCTGCGCCGACACGGCGACGAAGCCTTCGCCGGCGCGCCGGTTCGCCATCCGCACCACCTCGGAGGCGGCGCGCGCGACCGCATCGTCGTCGTCGCCGACGATGTCGCCGATCAGCACCATCTTCGGCAGGCCGCCGCGGCGCGACTTCGTGGTGTAGCCCACCGCGCGCAGATAGCGCTCGTCGAGGTGTTCGAGGCCCGCGAGGATCGCGCCGTGCGGGCGCGTGTCGAGGTAATTCTTGATTTCGACGATCGACGGCACCGCGTCGCGGGGCTGGCCGAAAAACTCGAGGCAGACGGTGCGGATGCACTGCGGCATGCGGTGCAGCACCCAGCGCGCCGAGGTGATCAGGCCGTCGCAGCCCTCCTTCTGCACGCCGGGCAATCCGGCGAGGAACTTGTCGGTGACGTCCTTGCCCAGCCCGGGCTTGCGAAAGCGCCGCCCTTCGATGTCGAGACGCTCGCTGCGGATCGGTTCGCCGCGCATCGCGCCGTCCGGGCCGAACTGCGCCGGCGCGTACCACTTCAGCTCGAACGACGCACTGGGCGCTTCGTGGATCTTGCCCAGGTTGTGGCCGACGCGTGTGACCTCGAGCCAGTTGCCGTCGGGGTCGACCATCCGCCACCAGGCGAGGTTGTCGAGCGCAGTGCCCCAGAGCACCGCTTTCTTGCCGCCGGCGTTCATCGCGACGTTGCCGCCGACGCACGAGGCGTCGAGCGAAGTGGGGTCGACCGCGAACACCAGGCCGGCACGCTCGGCAGCCTCGGTGACGCGCCGGGTGACCACGCCGGCCTGCGAAAAGACGGTCGGCACCTCGCGATCGAGGCCTGGCAGCCGGACACGCTCGACTTCGCCCAGCCTCTCGAGCTTCTCGGTGTTGATCACCGCCGACATCGGCGTGAGCGGAATCGCGCCGCCGGTGTAGCCGGTGCCGCCGCCGCGTGGAATGATCGTCAGGCCCAGTTCGATGCAGGCAGTCACCAGTGCGGCGACCTCGGCTTCGCTGTCGGGCGCGAGCACCACGAACGGGTATTCGACGCGCCAGTCGGTCGCGTCGGTGACGTGCGAGACGCGGCTCATCGCGTCGAAGCGGACGTTGTCGCGCGCCGTGTGCCGCGAGAGCCGGCGCATTGCGCGCGCGCGCAAGGTCGCGGTGCGCGCGCACTCGCCCTCGAACCTGGCGACCGCTGCGCGCGCCAGCGCCAGCAACCGGCTCACCCGTGCGCTGCGCTCGCTGGCGGCCTGGTCGTCGTGCTCGCTCAGATCGAGCGCTCGCCGCTTCTCGATCTCGCCCAGCCGGTGATGCATGTCCTGCACCAGCAGGCGCTGGCGCTTCGGGCTGTCGAGCAGGTCGTCCTGCAGGTACGGATTGCGCCGCACGACCCAGAGGTCTCCGAGCACTTCGTAGAGCATGCGTGCGGAGCGCCCGGTGCGCCGCTCGGCACGCAGTTCCTGGACGATCGCCCAGCCCTCGGCCCCGAGCAGGCGGATCACGATCTCGCGATCGGAGAACGAGGTGTAGTTGTAGGGGATCTCGCGCAGGCGCACCGCATCGGTGGCCGGTTCGTCGGCGGCGCGCGGCGGTTCGGAGCGCGGACCGGCGACCGTGTCGGTAGGGGGAGCGTTCATCGAACCTGCGATTTTATCCGACCGGGATCGTGCCGGCCGGCGGGCGCTGCATCGGCGGATCAGCCGCCCGAGAACGGCCAGAGCAGCGCGTGCCACCAGGCATTGGGCACGCCCATCAGCGCGGCCGTCATCAACACATAGCGCAAGCCCTTGCCGAGCGCCATCCAGCCCGCGCTCGTCCAGAAAGGCAGCCTCAGCCAGCCGGCAAGCGCGCACAGCGGATCGCCGACCACGGGCAGCCAGGTGAAGAACAGGGCCTTCGGGCCCAGGCGCTCGAGCCACCTCAGGTGGACGGTGCGCCTGCCGCGCGCCAGCGCTTCGTGCGCACCCAGCCCCATCCAGTAGTCGACCACGCCGCCCAGCGTGTTGCCGGCGGTGGCCACCAGGATCGCCAGCCAGAACTGCTCCGGGTTGAGCTTGACGAAGCCGAAGACGGCCGGTTCGGAGCCCACCGGCAACAGCGTCGCCGAGACGAAGGACACCGTGAAAATGGTCGACAGGCCGTTCTCGGGCAGCGCGAACCAGTCGAGCAGGGTCCGGAGAAGGGCTTCCATGGGCGAGGCAGTCTATCAGCGACCGCGGCCGCAGCCCTCCGCGCAGGCGCCACCCCGTCGCGGAGCGGTAGAATCTGCGGCTTCATGTCCATCGACTACCTCAAGCGCATCCTCACGGCGAAGGTCTACGACGTCGCCGAAGAAACGCCGCTCGACGCAGCGGATACCCTGTCGACCAGACTGTCCAACCGCGTGCTGCTCAAGCGGGAGGACATGCAGCCGGTGTTCTCGTTCAAGCTGCGCGGAGCGTACAACCACATGGCGCGGCTGTCGGCGGTGCAGCTGGCGCGCGGCGTGATCGCCGCCTCGGCGGGCAACCACGCGCAGGGCGTCGCGCTGGCGGCGCGCCGCCTCGGCTGCCGTGCGGTGATCGTGATGCCGGTCACCACGCCGCAGGTCAAGATCGACGCGGTCAGGGCGCTGGGCGGCGAGGTGGTGCTCACCGGTGACTCGTACAGCGACGCAGCGGCGGCGGCAACGGCGCAGCAGCAGCGCGAGGGGCTCACTTTCGTGCACCCGTTCGACGACCCCGACGTGATTGCCGGCCAGGGCACGGTCGGGATGGAGATCATGCGCCAGCACCATGGCCCGCTGCATGCGATCTTCGTGCCGATCGGCGGCGGCGGGCTGGCCGCGGGCGTGGCCGCCTACGTCAAGCAGGTGCGGCCCGAGGTCCGCGTGATCGGCGTGCAGACCGTCGATTCCGACACGATGGCGCGCTCGATCCGGGCGGGCCGGCGCGTCGAGCTGCACGACGTCGGCCTGTTCTCGGACGGCACCGCCGTGAAGAAGGTCGGCGAGGAGACTTTCCGGCTCTGCCGCGCCCTGCTCGACGACATCGTGGTGGTGGACACCGACGCGATCTGCGCCGCGATCAAGGACGTCTTCCAGGACACCCGCTCGATCCTCGAGCCTGCCGGGGCGCTGTCGGTCGCCGGGCTGAAGGCCTGGGTCGAGCGCGAGAAGCTGCACGACGAGACGCTGGTCGCGGTGGCCAGCGGTGCGAACATGAACTTCGACCGGCTGCGCTTCGTCTCCGAGCGCGCCGAGATCGGCGAGCGGCGCGAGGCGGTGTTCGCGGTGACGATCCCGGAAGAGCGCGGCAGCTTCCGCCGCTTCTGCGAGACGGTGGGTCCGCGCAACGTGACCGAATTCAACTACCGGATCGCCGATCCGCGACAGGCGCACGTATTCGTGGGCATCCAGACCTCGCATTCGGGCGAGGCCGCGCAGATCGCCGCCGGCTTCGAGGCGGCCGGCTTTCCCGCGCTCGACCTCACCGACGACGAACTCGGCAAGCTGCACCTGCGCCACATGGTGGGCGGCAACTCGCCGCTGGCGAAGAACGAGCTGCTCTACAGCTTCGTGTTTCCTGAGCGGCCCGGTGCCCTGATCCGCTTCCTGTCGAGCATGAGCCCGAACTGGAACATCTCGCTGTTCCACTATCGCAACCACGGCGCCGACTACGGCCGCATCCTGGTCGGAATCCAGGTGCCGGCCGGCGAAAAGAAGCAGTTCCGCGAGTTCCTCGCCACCCTCGGCTACCCGCATCGCGACGAAAGCCAGCACCCCGCCTACCGGCTGTTCCTGGGCGCGCACGCGAGCTGATCGGAATCACCCCAGCAGCGCCTGAATCCGATAATATTCAAGGTGTTATGCAGCTTCTCACACTCGGCCTGAACCACCAGACCGCGCCGCTCGCGCTGCGCGAGCGCGTGTCGTTCCCGGGCGAGACGCTGAGGGCGGCGCTCGCCGACCTGCGCGAGCGGCTGCATCCGGTGGCCCGCGAGTCGGCGATCCTCTCCACCTGCAACCGCACCGAGATCTACTGCGCGACGCAGCAGCCGCACGAGACCAGAATGGCGATCGCGGGCTGGCTCGATCACCGCCAGCGGGTCGACGAGGCGGCGCTGCTGTCGCACCTGTATGCGCTGCCCAACGGCGAAGCGGTGCGCCACGCGTTCCGCGTCGCGGCCGGGCTCGATTCGATGGTGCTCGGCGAGCCGCAGATCCTCGGCCAGATGAAGCAGGCCGCGAGGGTCGCGCACGAGGCTGGCGCACTGGGCTCGCACCTTCACCAGCTGTTCCAGCGCTCGTTCGCGGTCGCCAAGGAGGTGCGCAGCACCACCGAGATCGGCGCGCACTCGGTGTCGATGGCCGCTGCCGCGGTACGGCTCGCGCGGCGCATCTTCGAAGACCTGCGCGACACCCGCGTGCTGTTCGTTGGCGCCGGCGAAATGATCGAGCTGGCGGCCACGCACTTCGCCGCCCAGCATCCCAAGTCCATGGTCGTGGCCAACCGCACGATCGACCGCGCGAGCCGGCTCGCGCAGCGGCTCGGCGCGCACACGCTGCGGCTGGCCGAGCTGCCCGAACGGCTCGACGAATTCGACATCGTCATCTCCTGTACGGCGAGTTCGCTGCCGATCATCGGGCTGGGCATGGTCGAGCGCGCCACGCGCGCCCGGCGGCGCAAGCCGATGTTCATGGTCGACCTCGCCGTGCCGCGCGACATCGAAGCCGAAGTCGCCCGCCTCGACGACGTCTTCCTCTACACGGTCGACGACCTCGGCCGACAGGTCGCGGCCGGCCACGAGAACCGGCGCGCCGCCGTGGCGCAGGCAGAGGCGATCATCGAGACCCGCGTCGACGCGTTCATGCAGTGGATGTCGACGCGCCGGGCGGTGCCCGCGATCCGCTCGCTGCACGCGCGCGGTGACGCGATCCGCCGCGCCGAGATCGAGCGCGCGCGGCGCGCGCTGGCCCGCGGCGAGGCGCCCGAGCGCGTCGTCGAACTGCTGGCGCACGGACTCACCGCGAAGTTCCTGCACGGACCCACATCGCTGCTGCACGGCCCGGATGCGCAGCGCGAGCACCTGCTGCCGATCCTCGACCAGCTCCTTCCCGACCGCTTCGCCCCGGCTGCGCCCGACGCGCCCGGCAGCGACGACGACGCACACGCCGCTGGCGGTTAGGGCTCGGGCATGAAGGCCTCGATGCAGGCCAGGCTCGAACAGCTCGAACGCCGCCTGGCCGAAGTGAACCTGCTGCTCTCCGGCGAGGATGCCGCACGCGACCTCGACGCGTTTCGCCGCGCCAGCCGCGAGCATGCCGAACTCGCGCAGGTGGTCGACTGCTACGAGGCCTGGAAGCGCGCCATTGCCGACCTGCGCACCGCCGAGCAGATGCGCTCGGAGCCTGCCATGCGCGAGTTCGCCGACGAGGAGGCGAGCGCGGCGGCCGCGCGCGCCGCCGAACAGGAGGCGCTGCTGCAGCGGCTGCTGCTGCCCAAAGACCCGAACGACGAGCGCAGCGTGCTGCTCGAGATCCGCGCCGGCACCGGCGGCGACGAGTCGGCGCTGTTCGCCGGCGCGCTGCTGCGCATGTACCTGCGCTTCGCCGAGCGCCGCGGCTGGCGCACCGAGATCGTCTCGTCCAGCGAATCCGAGCTCGGCGGCTACAAGGAAGTGATCGTGCGCATCGACGGCGACGGCGCCTGGTCGCAGCTGAAGTTCGAGTCCGGCGGACACCGGGTGCAGCGCGTGCCCGAGACCGAAGCGCAGGGGCGCATCCACACCTCCGCCTGCACGGTCGCGGTGATGCCCGAGGCCGAGGAAGTGGGCGAAATCGACATCGACCCCGACGAGATCCGCATCGACGTGTTCCGCGCCTCGGGCGCCGGCGGACAGCACGTGAACCGGACCGAATCGGCGGTACGCATCACCCACCTGCCCACCGGCATGGTGGCCGAATGCCAGGACGATCGCTCACAGCACCGCAACCGCGATCGTGCGATGCAGGTGCTCGCCACGCGACTGAAGGACCACCGGATGCGCGAGGCGCAGGCCCGCGAGGCTGCACAGCGCAAGTCGCTGATCGGCTCGGGCGACCGCTCGGAGCGCATCCGCACCTACAACTTCCCGCAGGGCCGGGTCACCGACCACCGCATCAACCTCACGCTGTACAAGCTGCAGCAGGTCATGGACGGAGACCTCGACGAGATGATCGCCGCGCTGTCGGCCGAGCACCAGGCGCGCCTGGTTGCCGAGCTCGGCGAGGGGGTCCAGTGAGCCGGCATGACGCCGCGCCGGCACCGCACGCCGGTGCGCCCGCTCCGGCCGGGAGCGCTGCGGCCGCAACGCCGGCCGCTGCCGACGCGCCGAGCCGGGAGCATCTGGTTCTCGCGAGCGGCCTGCCGCGGCTCGAGGCCCGGGTGCTGCTCGCACACGCAAGCGGGCGCAGGCGCGAGTGGCTGATCGCGCACGGCGACGAGCCTGCCGAGGCGCGTGCGGCCGCCGCCTTCGCCGAGCTCGCGCAACGGCGCCGCGACGGCGAGCCGATCGCCTATCTCACCGGCACGCGCGAGTTCCTCGGCCGCGACTTCGAAGTGTCGCCGGCGGTGCTGATTCCGCGGCCCGAAACGGAACTGCTGGTGCGGGCCGCGCTCGAACGCGCGCCGCACGGCGCCCGGATCGTCGACCTGGGCACCGGCAGCGGTGCGATCGCGGTCAGCCTGGCATGCGAGCGCGACGACCTGCGCGTGCTCGGCACCGACGCCTCGTTGCAGGCGCTGGAGGTCGCCATCGGCAACGCACGGTGCCTGGCCGCCCAGGCACTGGCGAGCAGCCGGTTGCGGCTGCTCGCCGGCAACTGGTGGGAGGCGATCGATCCGGGCGAAACGTTCGACCTCGTCGTGTCGAATCCGCCCTACGTGCCGGCCGGCGATCCGCACCTGTCGCAGGGTGACGTGCGCTTCGAGCCATCGCAGGCACTCGCGGCAGGGCCCGACGGGCTGGCGGCGCTGCGCGAGATCGTTGCGGGAGCCAGCGCCCGGCTGCAACCCGGAGGGTGGCTGCTGCTCGAGCACGGCTACGACCAGGACGTGGCGGTGCGGGCGCTGCTGGCCGGCGCCGGCTTCACGGCGATCGCCACGCTGCCCGACGCCGCAGGGCTGCCCCGCGTGACGCTGGGGCGCCGTCCCGAATAACCCCGGTTTGACGCTGGGTCCGGCTCGTTCCTAGAATCGTTCTTCCGCCGCATCGCGGCGCAGTCGTTCTCCCCGAGGCATTCAATGGACGCAAAGGCATTCATCCAGAAGACCGTCAGCGAAAACCCCATCGTGCTGTTCATGAAAGGCACGGCGGAGTTCCCCCAATGCGGCTTCTCGGGCCGCGCGATCCAGATCCTGAAGTCTTGTGGCGTGAAGAACCTCGTCACGGTCAACGTGCTCGATGACGACGAGGTCCGCCAGGCGATCAAGGAATACGCGAACTGGCCGACGATCCCGCAGCTCTACATCGGCGGCGAGTTCGTCGGCGGCTCCGACATCATGTTCGAGATGTACCAGTCGGGCGAACTGCAGAAGCTGATCCCCCAGGCCGCGCAGGCCTGACCGGCCACGACGGCGCCAGTAGAATGGCGTCGTGAATTCCAACCGACTCATCCTCGCGAACGGGCGCCGGCTCGCCCCTCGCCGGGACGGCCTGTGCCCTGCCGAAGACGGAGAACCCGGATGACGATGAAGCTGCTCGTGGCCACCGACGGATCGAAGAACGCGCTGAACGCGGTGAAGTACGCAGCCCGGCTGCTCGCGCGCACAGCCGAGGGCGGCTCGATCACCCTGATCAGCGTGCACGACGACGTCGCGCTCAGGCATGCGCGCCGTTTCGTCGGCAAGGAAGCGGTGAACGACTACCTTCGCGAGCTCGCCGAGCAGGATCTCGCCGACGCGCGCAAGTACCTCGACAAGGCCGAGATCCCGCACGACATGATCATCCGCACCGGCCACGTTGCCACCGAGATTGCGGCAGCGGCCGAGCGCGGCCGGTTCGACCTGCTGGTGCTCGGTTCCAAGGGCCGCAGCGCAGTGAAGGACCTTCTGATCGGCTCGGTTGCCAGGCGCGTGGCCGAGATCTCCACGGTCCCGGTGCTGCTGGTGAAGTAGAGCGCCGTCCACTGAAGAGGAGCGCACCATGTCGCTGATCATCGGATGGGCCATCAACGCCGCGAGCCTCCTGCTGCTCGCATGGCTCATGCCGGCGGTGAAAGTGGCCGGCTTCGGCACGGCACTGGTCGCGGTGCTGGTGCTCGGGCTGCTCAACACGGTGATCCGCCCGGTGTTGCTGGTTCTCACGCTGCCGGTGAACCTGCTCACCCTCGGGCTGTTCACTTTCGTGATCAACGGGTTCCTGTTCTGGCTCGCGGCGCACTTCCTCGAAGGCTTCGAGGTGCGCAGCTTCGGCTGGGCAGTGCTCGGCGCGATCGTCTACAGCCTGATCAGCTGGACGGTGAGCGCAGTGCTCTCGCGCTCGCACTGACGCGGAGCGCCACGCCGCTGCGGGCGCCCGCGCGTTCAGGCCATGAACCCGAGATCGGCCATCGGGAAGTTGCGCAGGTTCGGGAACACTTCGTCGAGCTGCGACGCGGTCAGTCCGAACCAGCGCGCCAGCGTTGCGGCGTACTGATCGACCGAGACGGCGGGAAGCAGGCGGCCCTGACCCACGTCGTCGTCGGTATTCACGCCGATGACCGGGAAGCGCCCGTAGACGTCCTTGCCGCGCACCGCGCCGCCGGTCACGAAGTGGTGCGCGCCCCAACCGTGGTCGGTGCCGTCCCCGTTGCTGGTCAACGTCCGGCCGAAGTCCGACGCGGTGAACAGCGTCACCTCGTTCAGGGCATTCACCGATGGGCCCGCCAGCAGGCGGTCGAAGTACTCCAGCGCCTGTCCAAGCCGCGTCATCAGGTTGCCCTGGTTCACGCGCTGGGCGTCGTGCGTGTCGAAGCCCCCGATGCTCACGAAGAACACCTGGCGCCGGGCACCGAGTGCGCTGCGCCCGCCGATCACGCGCGCCACGGTCTGCAACTGCGAGGCCAGCGCATTCGCCTGCGTCGTGCCCGGCACCAGCGGCACCGCCTCCACTGCGTCGGCCGGCAGCATCGCGGCGTTCAGCGCGGCCTGCGCATCGATCGAGCGCGAAGTGATCCGGTTCAGTTCGCGCTCGAGCAGGTGGGCGCGGTCGGCGGTGACGATCGAGCGCAGGATGCTGGCCGCGCTCGGCGAACCGAACTGCGAGCCTTTCAGCCCGGCGATCGGGATCCCGCCGCTCGGGCCGACCTGGTACTGGAGCGTCGACTGGCCGGCCAGCCAGACTGCGTTGCCCGACGTCGACATGCAGGTGAACGTCGACGCGGCATTGCGGCTCGCCAGCAGGTCGCCCATCCGGCCACCCCAGCCGTTGCGGGCGCCCTCCGGAGCGTACGCCTGCCAGGTCGACTGCTGGTCGTTGTGCGAGAACAGCTTCGGCGGGCGCGGAACGCTGCCGTTGTTGTACTGCGCCCTGGTCATCGGCGCGATCAGCGGCCCGACGTTGGCCACGATCGCCGCGCGCCCGGCCTCGAACAGGTTCTTCAGGGACCCCAGGTTCGGGTGCAGCGCAAACGAGCGCCCCGCCTGCGGCGTGACGGGCTCGATCGGCAGCACGCCGCCACTGGCGCCGGGCGCAGGCAGTGCGATCGGATCGGGCGGAGTCGCCCGCAGCCGCTGGTACTCGCTCCACGACGCGGCATCGGTGGCGATCACCGTGTTGTGGTGATCGTTGCCGCCGAAGAGGAAGACGCAGACGAGCGCGCGATAGTCGTCGGCGGCCTGTGCGGCAGCCGCGCCGATCGTCGCGAGGTTCATCGCAAAGGGCACGCCGGCCGGGCCGAGCACCGACAGCAGGGACGAGGTGCGCAGGAATTCGCGCCTCGAGGCATCGATTCGCTTCATGATGGTTTACCCGCTCACTTCTGCACGAGGTAGTCCGGCGAGGCCATGACCAGGAAGATCGCCAGCTTCACGCGGTTCAGCCGCGCAGTCGCGGCCGACTGCGCGTTCGTGCCGGACACGGCGACCGAGCCGACCGCGTCGATGACCTGGGCCCGCAACTCGGGCGACATCTCGCCGGCGATCAGCATTGCGCCGATGCGTTCGACCAGCGCGTCGGGCCGCTCGGCCAGGCCGACCATCTCGGCATAGTCGGGCTGCACGTCGCGCGGACTGCCGCTGCCGATGCCGCCCGAGATCACGTTGCGCAGCGTGTTCAGATAGCCGGCGACCGACAACTCGTGCGTGATCTGCATCTCCGGCGCGACCATCCCCGCAGCCGCGATGTCGGTGTTCGGCGGCACGTAGCCGGGCCGATAGAAGTTGAATACCGACGGCGAGCGCATCGGAGTCTGGCCGAGGCTCGTGCTCGGGTTATCGGTGTTGCCGATCAGGAAACGGCCGGAGGCCGAGCGCGCGCCGAACGCACGCATCCAGTGCGCAATGCGCAGCACCGGCTCGCGCAGCTTGCCGTAGTCGGTCGCGCCCGGAACCGGGCTGCGCGCCTCGGGATCGAGCAGCACCGCCCGGATCACCGCCTTCATGTCGCCGCGCACGCCCGAACCGTTGTCGTCGAAGGCCGACGCGACGCGTGCGACGTATCCGGGCGACGGGTTGCTGGTCACCATCCGCTGGATGAGTTGCTTGCCGATGAACGGGCCGACGTTCGGGTGCGCGAACAGACGATCGAGCGCGATCCGCAGGCTGGCCTCCGGATCGGCGCTCGCCTGCGCCGGCACCACGGTGCCCAGGAACCGCTTCTCGGAAGTGGAGTGGAACTTCGGGTACGGCTGCATCGGCTGCACATCGCGCTCGGCCCAGGCGTCGCCGCCGAAGAAGCGCTTGTCCGACTTGTCGGGGCCAGCCCAGCTCCAGCCGGTGAAGACCTTCGCCAGCCCGCTCACGTCCTCGTTGGTGTAGGTCTCGATCGGTTCGTTGCGGCTGTTCAGCCTCACCGTGCCGTCCGGGTTCAGTTCGTACAGGCCGATCGTGAACAGCTGCATCACCTCGCGTGCGTAGTTCTCGTCGGGCACCCGGCCGCGCGACGGATCTTCCTTCTGGTTGCGCAGGTGCGAGAGGTACAGGCCCATCATCGGGTGCAGCGACACGTCCTGCAGCAGCGTGCGGAAGTTGCCGAACGCGTTGCGCCCGAGCATGTCGAGATAGCTCGCGACGCCGCGCGGGTACTGTCCGACCGCACCGTCGGCCAGCGACACGACGAAGATCTGCGACAGCGCGAACGCCACGCGGTGCCGCAACACGCCGTCGCCGGCCACTGCGGTACGCCAGAAGCTCTCGTAGACCCAGTTCTGCTGGTTCGCCGACTGGCCCGCGAGCTTCGCGGTGTCGATCTGCGAATCCACGTACGTCTGGTGCCGGTCCTGCCGCAGCGAATACTGCTCGCCGATCCAGGCCGAAAAACCGATCCTCCGGGTCCGGTCGATCTCGGCCTGCGATCCGCCGAAGCCGGCCTGCGACAGGAACCGCACCACGTCCTTCTGCGCCGGCTGCTGGTCCTTCGGAAGGGTGGGCGGCTCGCCTGGTCCGTCGCCTGCCCCGCACGCGGCCAGCACCCAGGACAGGGCCGCGATCTGCGCGCCGACCATGACGCGCCTGAACATCGGTCTCATGAGACCCCCGCATCGCCGAGCCGGGGCGCGGATCGCTTCGGTTGCGGCGCCTTCCCCGTGTCGCGCGAACGATCTCAAATCGGCGTGACGGATTTCCCGCGTTCGCCGACCGACGGCCAACCGCGCCGGACGAGCGGATCAGGGTGCAGGTCGACCCGCCTGTGCGATCACCCAGTCCTGCACGTCGTCGAGCAATCGCCCCAGCGCCCGTCCGAATGCGGCGACGGCCTGCGAGGCCGATTCGCTCGCCAGCGGCTCGACCTGCCCGAACCGGCGGCGGCCGATCGTGCGGCGTGCTGCACGGTCGACGAGTTCGGCCACCAGTTCGATGCGTGCCACGCCGGGCGGTGCCAGGTCGTCGTGGTAGAGCTGCTCGAGTTGCAGCTCGAGCAGCCAGTCGCCACGCACCGGTGCAGTCGCGGAGGCGACGTCGGCGAAGGCGCCGCTCGCCACGAGCCGCCGTGCGAGCAGGCGTGCGATGCGCGCCGCCGGCCGCTCGGTCCAGCCGGCGAACTGGTAGCTGGCGCGAGCGCCGGGCGCGCGACTGTAGGCGATCGTGGTGCCGTCGAGAAACGCGTTGGCCGCAACGCCGTCGACCAGCAACGTGCGCGCTCCCTCCCCGGCGACGGCACCGGCGTTCGCGCGTGGGACCACCGGCGCCGGATCATCGAGTTCATACCGCAGGCGAACTGGCGCCTGGCCCGGTCCGATGCAGGCGGAAAGCGCCACGGTGAGCGGCGCTGCACCGAACGCGCGCAGCAGGCGCCTGCGCGACGCGGCCGTCATTGCAGCTTCTCCCCGGGCCCGAGCTGGTCCGGCGAAGGCCCGAGCAGCGCGGCGCGCGGATCCCGAAACTGCTCGGCCGCGCGCGCCAACTGCTCGGCGCCGTGCCGCAACTCGCGGGCGGTGGCCCGCAATTCGAGTGCGCCCGCATCGGCGGTGGCATCGAGCCGCTGCGCGATCGCAGCGGAGTCGCGCTCGAGCGCCTTCGCGGCTGCCGAGAGATCGGCGAGCGTCGCCTGCGTCTGCCGGCCCAGCGGCTGCATCTCGCGCAGCAGCGTGCTGCCGTCGCTGGCCACCTGGCCGATCGACGCGGCGACCTCGCGGCTGGAGCGCTGCATCGCGAGCGCCGTCGCGCGGATGTCGTCGGCCGCGACGTCGAGCCGTTGCAGCCGCTGGTCGAGCCCGTTGGCGAGGTCGCGCACCGCGGCGATCGCGCCGATCAGCGTCTCGCGGTTCTGCGCGTTCAGCAACTGCTCGAGGTTCGCGAGCGCGCCCTCGCCGGTCACCGTGAGCCGGCTGAGCGCGCCGGCGATCTGCTCGAGGTCGGAAGTGCCCTCCGGAACCACCGGATAGCGCTCGCCCGCGGGCACCTCGACGAGTTCGGGACCGGGCGTACCGGGCGTGACCAGGTCGATGCGCGCCAGCCCGGTGACCAGGTTGCGGGCGATCACCGCCTTGGTATTGCGGCTGACCGGCGTCTGGCGGTCGACACGCACGACGACCTCGACGCGGTTGATGTTGTCGTGCGAGATCGAGTACTCCTGCACGCGGCCCACCTTCACGCCGCGCATGTTGACGTCGCTGCCGAGTTGCAGGCCGTCGAGCGACTGTTTCTCGAAGTGGATCGAATAGAAGCGGTAGCTGGCAGCCCCGCCGCCCTGCGCGAGCCACGCATAAGCGATGCCGACAGCCGCGATCAGGGCCAGCACGATCGCACCCACCAGCGTGTACCGGGCTTCAGGCTCCATGGGAAGATCCCTCCGCGAGCATTCTACGGTTCTCGAAGTACGAGCGTATCCACGGGTCTGGATTCGCGGCCACCTGGGCGAGCGTACCGTCGGCGATCACCCGGCCCTGCCCCAGCACCACCACCCGTTGCGCGATCGACACGAGCGTGTCGAGGTCGTGCGTCACCAGCAGCACGGTGATCCCCAGGTCGCGACACAGCGACGCGAGCAGCCTGTCGAACGCGCGCGCGGTGATCGGGTCCAGCCCCGCGGTCGGTTCGTCGAGGAACAGCACTTCGGGCTCGAGCGCGAGCGCGCGGGCGATCGCCGCACGCTTGCGCATGCCTCCGGAGAGCTCGCTGGGCCGCTTCGTGCCGACCTGCGGCGCCAGACCGGCCATCGACAGGCGCAGGTCGACCAGCGGGCCGACGAAGTGCGCGGGAATGCCGCCCTGCTCGCGCATCGGCGTGGCCACGTTCGCGGCGACGGTGAGCGAGGAGAACAGCGCGCCGTCCTGGAACATCACGCCGATCCGGCGCCGCAGCGCGGTCAGTTCACGTCCCGACGCCGCCCAGACGTCGGCGCCCAGCAGCCGGATGCGGCCCGCATCGGGTCGATGCAGCCCGATGATCTCGCGCAGGAGCACCGTCTTGCCGCTGCCGCTGCCGCCGACGAGCGCAACCAGTTCGCCGCGTGCGATCCGCAGGTCGACGCCGTCGTGCACCTGCTGCACGCCGAAGCGCGTGCGCACCGCCTCGACCTCGATCACCGGCCCGCTCAAAGCCCGAGCTCCTGAAGGAGCACTGCGAACAGCGCGTCGAGCAGGATCACGGCGACGATCGCCTGCACGACGGTGGAAGTGGTGTTGATCCCGATCGAACGGGTGTCGCGGCTCACCGACAGGCCCATGCGACATCCGATCACCGCGATGAACAGCGCGAACACGGGCGCCTTGGCCAGCCCGATCACGAAGTGACGCAGCGCAAGCGCGTCGCGCAGACGATCGACGAAAGTGGCCGGCGTGATGTCGAGCATGCGCTCCGCGATGACGATCGCGCCCAGCCCGCCCATCAGGTCACCGACGAACACCAGCAGCGGCAGCGACAGCACCAGCGCCAGCACGCGCGGCACCACCAGCACCTGCTCGGCCGAGAGCCCGAGCGTGCGGATCGCATCGATCTCCTCGGTCAGCTTCATCGTGCCCAACTGTGCAGTGAACGCGGCGCCCGAGCGGCCGGCGACGATGGTGGCGACGATCAGAGGCGAGAACTCGCGCGTCAGCCCCAGCGCCACCCCGTCGACGACGAAAATGTTGGCCCCGTACTTCTCGGCCTGCAGGCCCAGCAGATAGGCGATCACGAGGCCGATCAGGAAGCTCACCAGCGCGACCACCGGAATTGCGCTCACGCACACCTGCGCCAGTTGCGCAGCCAGTTCGCGCCCGCGCAGGATGCCCGGCCGTGCTGCCGCGCGCGCCAGCTCGACGATCACCCGGCCGAGGAAGTCGAGGTGGCCGTGCAGCAGTCCGGCCAGCCGCAGGCTCGAGGCGCCGAGCTGCCCCAGCGCACCGCGGCGCTGCTGCGGGGCCGCCGGCTGCAGTTCGGGCAGCCGCTGGCGCACGAGTTCCACGATGCGGGTCTGCGCGCCGCCGAAGCTGCGCAGGCCGATCTCCCGCGCCGGCACGCCGACCTGCGCCAGATGGCGCCAGAGCAGCAACGCAGCTGCCGTGTCGATTTCGTCCAGGCGCGAGCCGTCGATCACGACCGGACGGCGCCAGCCACCTGCCGCCGCCGGCAGCGCGCGCAATGCCGCATCGAGCTCGGCCAGGCGCGAGAGCCGCCAGCTGCCCGCCAGCGCGAGCACGCTGCCATCGGCACCGTGCTCGAGCAGGCAGCTGGCATCGGCTGGAGTCATTGCGAAGGCGGCAGGGGCGGCGCTGCGGCGCCGCAGCGGATCTCGTCAGCCTTCGACAGTAACATAGGGGGCAGATGCGCACCGCGGGCCCGCGGTGCGCTGCAGACCGGGGGCCCGATGAGCGACGAAACGGCGGCAGTTCCCGCGTGGGTGGCCTGGCGCCAGGCCGAGCGCCGCCGGTTGATCGCGGCACGGCTGGCGATGCCCGCAGCGGTGCGGCGCGAATGTGCGCGACTGATCTGCGCGGCGCTCGACCGCCTGCTGCCCGAACTCGGCGGATCGGTCGTCGCGGCCTACTGGCCGATCCGTGGCGAACCCGACCTGCGAGCGTGGATCGGGTCGATCCGCAACCGCGGCGCGCGTTGCGCGCTCCCGGTCGTGGTCGCCCGAGGCGAACCGCTGGCGTTTCGCGAATGGCGCGCCGACGCCCGCCTGGTCCCGGGTGTCTGGAACATCCCGGAACCGGCCGACGGCGAGACGCTCGTCCCGCAGGTGGTGATCGCACCGGTGGTCGGCTACGACCGCCACGGCTATCGCCTCGGCTACGGCGGCGGCTATTACGACCGCACCCTCGCGGCCTGCGCGCCACGGCCCTTCGCGATCGGAGTCGGCTACCACGCCGCGGCACTCGCCGGCTTCGAGCCGCAGCCGCACGATGTGCCGATGGACGCGATCGTCGACGAGCGCGGAGCCAGCCTGCATCGCCAGGATCATCCCACCGATCTGCCCACTTTTCTGGTGGGACCCGAAAAACCTTGACAGCCCACTGCCGATCCACTCAAATCGGTCGTTGACAGGCAACGGGCTGGTACGGGTGTGCAGGTGGAGGCCGACACGCTGCTGCGCGAGATCGTCGAATACTGCCGCAGGGCAGGCGTCGCCGAGTCGACGTTCGGGCGATTCGCGGTCAACGACGGCAAGTTCGTCAACCGCCTGCGTGACGGCGGGCGGATCACGACGGCCACCGCCGAACGGGTGCGCCGGTTCATCGCCACCGACGCGCGTGCCGGCGCGCGCAACGGCCGAGGCTTCCTGATCGACGCGCCGCCCGGCGCGCCGCTGCCGCTGCCCCGCGTCGACCCGCAGGAGCCGCCTGCGCACGTCGACCGCAATTTCCGCTTCTTCGACAACCGGCAGAAGTACCAGCTCTTCGTCAGCACCTGCTCCGAGAAGGCGGTGGTGGCGCAGCGCGTCGCGATGGAGCTGGCCAACATACACCCGACACCGCCCGCGGTGCGCGTCTTCGACGCGGGCTTCGGCGACGGCACGGTGCTGGTGCGCGTGATGCGCGCGATGCACAAGCGCTTTGCGACGATGCCGTTCTACATCGTCGGCAAGGAGATCAGCGTCGAGCACGTGCGACTCACGCTCGAGAAGATGGCCGATCGGTTCTTCGAGCATCCGGCCACGGTGCTCGTGCTCACCAACATGAACTACACCGAGGCGCCGTCGCTCGCGCCCGCCTCGCTGGCCGCCGCCACCACGCTCGTCTGGCACGAGGTTGCGCTCACCGGCGCCACGTCGAACGAGTTCGAGGAGCAGATCGCGGCGCTCGGTCCGTTCCTCGCCGAGCACTGGCGCGTGAACATCGACCCGGCCACCGGCAACCCGGTGTACGCGCGACCCACGGTCCTGGTGCTGTATCGCGACGATCACCGCTTCCTGCTCGAATCGGTCATCCCCAGGCGCGGCGGCAGCGAGGCCGGCTACGACCTGGTCATCGCGTCGCAGCCGTACCGCGCGCGCGCCGACCTGCGCTTCAAGGCCTCGCGCGTGATCGCGCCGCTGGCGCGCAGCCTGGCACCGGGCGGGCGGCTGCTGGCGATCCACTCGCGCGGCGACGACCCGGGGCTCGAGATCCTGCAGAAGATGTGGCCCGGCGAGAACCCGTTCATCCACGATCGCCACAAGATGCTCAAGGCGGTGAAGGAAGCGCTCGGCGCGGCCGCACGCGGCCTGAACTTCAACGCCTATTCCGACGCGCGCTCGCTGTTTCGCTTCGACATGCACGCGCTGCCCACCGAACTGTCGGCGTCGATCGGCACGTCGATGCTGTTCGCCGCCTGGAACGCGGCCATCTACGTCGGCCAGATCGACGACGCCCGGCTCGAGAGCGCGATGGGCGACCGGCGCTACCTCGAGATTACCGGCGAGGTACTGCACCGCTACAGCGGGCTGTGGTTCCAGGACGAGTCGTACATCATTTCGCGGCATCGCGACTGAAGGACGCAGGCATGGATCCCGGAGACGCGGCGATCGTCCGGCTCGCGCGCAACGCGTCGATCGAAACCTCCACCCGCAACGTCGCCGATGTCGGCGGCTACGCACGAATGCTGCCGTCCGGGAGCGACGTCTACATCACCTTCCTGCCGGGCACGCCTTACCATCACATCCTGAGCACCGCGACCCGGCTGCAGCAGGTCGGCCTGAATCCGGTCCCGCACCTGGCCGCCCGCCGCTTCGCGAGCGCCGCCGCAGTGGCCGACTTCCTCGAACGCTTGCGCGACCAGGCCGGCGTGACCCGTGTGCTGCTGGTGGCCGGCGACAGCGACGCTGCGGCCGGCCCCTTCGACTCGAGCCTGCAGGTTCTCGAGACCGGCGTGTTCGAGGCCTGCGCAATCCGCAGCATCGGCGTGGCCGCGTATCCCGAGGGCCACCGGCGCATTTCGCAGCAGGCGCTCGACGACGCGCTCGATCGCAAGATCCGGTACGCCGACGCGCACGGGCTCGAGTTGTTCGTGGTCTCGCAGTTCTGCTTCGAGCCGCAGCGCGTGCTCGACTGGCTCGTGCGGCTGCGTGCACGCGGAGTCACGGCCCCGGTGCGCATCGGCGTGGCCGGCCCGGCCACCGTGCGCACGCTGCTCGCCTACGCACTGCGCTGCGGAATCGGCACCTCGATGAAAGCGCTCGGATCGCAGCCGGTCTCGCTCACCCGCATGCTCGCGCGCCACGACCCCGACGACCTCGCACGCGCCATCGCGCCACGCGCCGCCGGGCTGGGCGTGGCCGGGCTGCACGTGTTCGCCTTCGGCAACTTCGCCGACTCCGCGCAGTGGCTGCGCGACGCCGCGGCAGGCCGCTGCGGCGCTGAAGCGCTCGACCCCGCTCGGCGCTGACGGATCAGAACAACCCGACGACCTTGCCGTCGACCAGGTCGATGCCGTCTGCCGACGGCACCCTGGGCAGCCCGGGCATCGTCATGATGTCACCGCAGACCATCACCACGAAGCCGGCTCCCGCCGACAGGTGCACCTCGCGGATGTTCAGCACGTGCCCCTCGGGGGCTCCGCGCAATTTCGGGTCGGTGGAAAACGAATACTGCGTCTTGGCCACGCAGACCGGATAGCGCCCGTAGCCGTCTTCCTGCAGCTTGCGGATGCGCGCACGCACCTTGCTGTCGGCGGTCACCTCGGAAGCGCGATAGACCCGCTTCGCGACTTTCTCGATCTTCTGCCAGAGCGTGTCGTCGTCATCGTAGACGAAGGCCGGGCTGGCCCCCCGCTCGCACAACGCGACCACGGCGCGCGCGAGATCGACCGCGCCGCGCCCGCCTTCGGCCCAGTGGCTGGCCGTGACCACTTCGACGCCGAGCCTGGCCAGCCGCTCGCGCACGATCCCGATCTCGTCGGCCGAGTCGAACGTGAAGCGGTTGATCGCGACCACGCAGGGCAGCCGGTAGACCTCGCGCACGTTCTCCACGTGCCGCTCGAGGTTCGCCATGCCCCGGGCGAGCGCCTTCATGTTCTCGCGGCCCAGTTCGGCGACCTCGACGCCACCGTGATACTTGATCGCCCGAATCGTCGCGACGAGCACCGCGGCATCTGGCACCAGGCCGCTGCTGCGACACTTGATGTCGAGAAACTTCTCGGCGCCGAGATCGGCACCGAAGCCGGCCTCGGTAACCACGTAGTCGGCCAGCTTCAACGCCGAGCGCGTGGCGATCACCGAGTTGCAACCGTGTGCGATGTTGCCGAACGGGCCGCCGTGAATCAGCGCCGGGTTGTTCTCCAGCGTCTGCACCAGGTTGGGCTTGAGCGCGTCCTTGAGCAGCACGGTCATCGCACCGTGCGCCTTCAGGTCGCGCGCGCGCACCGGACGCCCGTCGCGGGTCCAGGCGACGACGATCTCGCCAAGTCGCGCCTTCAGGTCGTCGAGCGAACTCGCCAGGCAGAAGATCGCCATCACCTCGGAAGCGACCACGATCTCGAAACCGTCCTCGCGTGCGTAGCCGTTCGCGGTGCCCCCGAGGCCGACCACGATCTCGCGCAGCGCCCGGTCGTTCATGTCGACGACGCGGCGCCACTCGATGCGGCGCGGATCGATGCCGAGCTCGTTGCCGTGCGCGATGTGGTTGTCGATCAGCGCCGCCAGCAGGTTGTTGGCCAGGCCGATCGCCGAGAAGTCGCCGGTGAAGTGAAGGTTGATGTCCTCCATCGGCACCACCTGCGCGTGGCCCCCGCCGGCCGCACCGCCCTTCATGCCGAACACCGGTCCGAGCGACGGTTCACGCAGGCAGATCACGGCCCTGCGCTCGATCAGGTTCAGCGCGTCTCCCAACCCCACGGTGGTCGTCGTCTTGCCCTCGCCGGCCGGCGTCGGACTGATCGCCGTGACCAGCACCAGCTTGCCGTCCGGGCGGTCGCGCAGCGACGCCAGGTAATCGAGCGAGATTTTCGCCTTGTAGTGGCCGTAGGACTCGACGTGCTCCTCGGGGATGCCGAGCTTCTCGAGGGCGATGCGCGAGATGCGCTGCATCTTCGCGGCTTGCGCGATCTGGATGTTCGACGACACGGTTGCTCAGAAATCGGTGTGGATGGCGCCCGCGGGGATGTCGCGGGGATGGAAAGGGGTGACCTGGTAGACGTGATAGTTCAGCCAGTTCGCGAACAGCAGGTTCGCGTGGCCGCGCCAGCGCACCAGCGGCGGACGCGACGGATCGTCGTCGGGGTAGTAGTTGCGCGGTACCTCGATCGGCAGCCCGCGCGAGACGTCACGATCGTATTCGGCCTTCAGCGTGAGCGGGTCGTACTCCGAATGGCCGGTGACGAAGACGTGCCTGCCGTTGGTGGAGGCCACGAGGTAGACGCCGGCCTCGTCGGATTCGGCGAGGATCCTGACCTCGTCGATCCGCTCGATGTCGGCGCGGCGCACCTCGGTGTGCCGCGAGTGCGGCGCGAAGAAGACGTCGTCGAAGCCGCGCAGCAGCCGGTCGGTGGGCGCGAGCGTGCGATGCTCGAACACGCCGAACATCTTCCGCGGCAGCGGATGCTTCGGGATGCGGTAGCGCCGGTACAGCGCCGCCTGCGCGCCCCAGCAGATGTTCAGCGTGGACGAGACCGCTTCGTCGGCCCAGTCGATGATCGCCGCGACTTCGGACCAGTAATCGACCTCCTCGAACGGCATCTGCTCGACCGGTGCGCCGGTGATCACCAGTCCGTCGAACTTCTCGTCGCGCACCTGTTCGAAAGTGGTGTAGTGCTCGAGCAGGTGCTCGGGAGCGACGTTCTTCGACTCGTGGGTGGCGGTGTGCAGCAGTGTCACGTCGATCTGCAGCGGCGTATTGCCGAGCAATCTCAGCAGCTGCGTTTCGGTGGCGATCTTGGTGGGCATCAGGTTGAGGATCGCCACGCGCATCGGACGGATGTCCTGCCGCTCGGCGCGTTCCTCGCCCATCACGAAGACGTTCTCGCGCTCGAGCGTGGCGCGAGCGGGAAGCGTCGACGGAATCCTGACCGGCACGATCGGAGCTCCGGCACGAAGGGCGGGCGCGACGGCGCGCCCGCCCGGGGATCTCAGGCCCCGAGCGCCTGGTTCAGGTCCCAGAGGATGTCGTCGATGTCCTCGATGCCGATGCTCAGCCTGACGAAGTCCGGGCTCACGCCCGCCGAAGTCAGCTCTTCGGGGCTGAGCTGGCTGTGCGTGGTGGTGGCCGGGTGGATCGCCAGGCTCTTCGCGTCGCCCACGTTGGCCAGGTGGCTGAACAACTGCAGGCTCTCGATGAACTTGCGCCCGGCCTCCACGCCGCCCTTGACGCCGAAGCCCATGATCGCACCGGGCCCCTTCGGCATGTAGCGCTTCGCGCGCTCGTGGTCGGGGTGGCTCTTCAGCCCGGGGAAGCTGACCCAGCCCACTTTCGGATGCTTCTCGAGGAACTCGGCGACCGCCTGCGCGTTCTGCGTGTGCCGCTCCATGCGAAGGCTCAGCGTCTCGACGCCCTGGAGCGTCTGCCAGCTGTTGAACGGCGACGCGCACGCGCCGATGTCGCGCAGCACGTGCACGCGCGCCTTGATCGCGAACGGGGGCAGGCCCATGCCGACCAGGCTCGCGTAGACCAGCCCGTGATACGAGGGGTCGGGGGTGGTGAAATTGGAGAAGCGCCCGCTGGTCCAGTCGAAGTTGCCGCCGTCGACGATCATGCCCCCGATGCTGGTGCCGTGGCCGCCGATGAACTTGGTCGTGCTGTGGACGACCACGTGGGCGCCCCACTCGATCGGCCGGAACAGGTATGGCGTGGCGAAAGTGTTGTCGACCATCAGCACGATGTTGTGCTTCTTCGCCATCTCCGACACTTCCTCGATCGGAAACACCGCGATGTCGGGGTTGCCCAGCGATTCGCCGTAGATGATCTTCGTGTTCGGCCGGATCGCGCGCTCGAAGTTCTTCGGATCGGTCGGGTCGACGAAGGTGACCTCGATGCCGAGGTTGCGCAGCGTGTGGTTGAACTGGTTGTAGGTGCCGCCGTAGAGCCGGCTGCTGCTGACGATGTGATCGCCGGTGTTGCACAGGGTAAAGATCGCCTGGGCCTGCGCGGCGTGTCCCGAGCTGGCCGCCAGGCCCGCGACGCCGCCTTCGAGCACCGCGATGCGCTGCTCGAGCACGTCGGTGGTCGGGTTCATCAGCCGCGTGTAGATGTTGCCGAGTTCCTTCAGCGCGAACAGGTTGGCCGCGTGCTCGGTGTCGCGGAACTGGTAGCTGGTGGTCTGGTACAGCGGCACCGCGCGGCTGCCGGTTACCGGATCGGATTTCTGGCCGGCGTGCAACTGCTGGGTGGCAAAGGCGAACTTGCGTGCTTCGGTAGCCATCGAACGTCCCCTTGTGAGTGTGAGTCGTGAACGGGTCAGCCGCTCGCCATATTAGCGGGCTCCTCCGCGCTGCGGGAGAGCCATTGCGCCGTCGGGGTCATGCCCCCGAACGCAAACAGGTGCAGCGAGAGCGGATCGAGCGCCGGCTGTGCCAGCCGCGCGGCAGCGATCTCGCGGATGACTTCCGCCGGATCGTGGGTGCCGGCGAGCCGGGTGAGCGACCCGAGCCGCCCCTTCAGCGCCCGCAGCGAGTTGCCGATGCCGCACTGCACACCGAGCTTGAGCAGACGCGCGACCGAGGTCGGTCCGGCCACGCCGATGCGCAGCGCAACCTCGACACCCGCCGCGCGCAGCCCGGCCGCCCAGCGCGCGATCGCCGCGCCCTCGAAGCAGAACTGCGACACCACGAACAGCCGCAGGCCGTGGCTTCGCGCCCAGGCGAGCTTGAGCTGGAGTTCCTCCTGCAGCACTGGATCGGCGATTCGCGGATGGCCCTCGGGATACCCGCAGACACCCGCCTGCGCAAAGCCGCACTCCTGCAGCAACCCCGTGCGCAGCAGTTCGTAGCTCGAGTGGAACGGGCCGGCAGGCTCGCGCAGGTCTCCGCCCACCAGCAGCACCGCTTCCGCGCCGCGCCGGTGCAGTTCGCCCAGCAGATCCCGGGCCGCCGGCGCGCTGGCGAGGCGTCGCGCCACCACGTGCGGCACCGGCGCCAGCCCGAGTTCACGCGCGCGCGCCGTTGCGGCGATCATCGCCGAGGCATCGAGATTCGGTGTCCAGGGAATGAACACCTGGCGCGCCTTCGCCAGCCCGGCCGCGTCGCCCAGGTCGCGCGCGGCGATCTCGATCGAGGCCTGCGCGAGCAGCCTGCGCACCGCAGCATCGACGTCGGAGGCGATGGGCGTGGATCGGTTCATGGTGGGCAGCCCGCTAGAAACTGCGGCGTCGCGTGATGCCGAAGGCCTCGTCCCAGAACCACAGGCCGCCGTGGCGCCGCAGGACCTCGCGGGTGACCTCGAGATAGCGGCCCGAGGCGAGCGCCTGCTCGAGCCGGGCATCCTCGATCTGCCCCACGTAGACCGCGGCGTTCCAGGCGGCAAACAGGGTCGAGGTGCCGATCGAACCCTCGATCTCGGCCGGCATCGTGTGCATCTCGTGCCGGAACAGCGCGCGCTCCTCGGGGCTCGCGTTGAAGTTGTACGACCTTGCCGACGAGCCCAGCACTTCGCGTATCGCCTTCAGTATCTGGTGCCGGTCGTGGACGAACGGGTTCTCGCCTGGCCACACGCCCTGCAGGATCTCCTGCCCCGGATCGCCACCGTGCGACTGCACGACCAGCAACCGCCCGTCCGGGCCGAGCGCCTTCGCGAGCGGCGCGAGCACGCGCGAGGCCTTGAATTCGAGCGACGCGCGCAACCGGTAGGGCTGCGAGGCGATGACCAGGTCGTAGTCGGCGCGGGTCGAGCCGCGCCGCGGGATCACCGAGTTGAGCAGGAAGCGATGGTCTTCGCGATAGATCACGAGCACTGCCGGCCGCTCGTAGCCGAGCGCGCCGGTGGCCTTGTTCACCACGGTGCCCCAGTTCTCGGCGAGCAGCGGCTGCAGGCCGGTGATCTGCTTCTCGAACTCGCGCGCAGTGGTGCCGGTGAGCGCGACCTCGTGCCAGTTCAGCGTCGAGGCCGCAGTCACCGACTGCGGATTCAGCCAGGGCGCCTCGCGATAGTAGAGGTTGGTGATCACCAGCACCGTCGACGGGTGTTCGAAGAAGCGGTCGGGCGTCTTCTCGAGCGTGAGCCGCACGTCCTCGAGGCTGATCTCCTTGGCGACGACGTAGAAGGGCAAGGTCGGATAGCGCAGGTGCATCGAACGCAACACGCGCGTGAGCACCGTACCGTCGCCGACCCCGGCGTCGAACACCCGGATTGCCGGCGGCTTCGGGTGGATGTTCTGCAGTTCGCGCTCGACCCGTTCGGCCACCGCCCATTTCTCGGTGCAGGTGTTCACGAACATCAGGTACTTCTGGCGATTGTCGTAGAAGCGGAAGCTTCCCGGGCCATCGCCGTTCGCCGAAGCGGCCGCCCCGGGCGCCTGTAGGGCTGGCGCCGCGACCGGTGCGGTGGCCTCGATCGGATCGGCTGCGCCGGCATTCCCGCCGCGCTCGGCCAGTGCTGCGCTCGATGTCTGCATGCCGCGATCCCTCCTGCGTGAGCACCCGTGCCGGACGATTCAATCGACGCAACGGCGCAGTGTCAACCCACTTCGGACCCACGACGAAAATGGGAAGACATTTGGGCAGCATCCCCGCGGGGTGGGAGCCCGATGCGCCTTTTCGGGAGAGAATGTGCGCCCCGACAACCACCGACCCGCCAGCTGCGTCAATCGCGTCATGCCGGTGCCGCGCATCGAGCCCTGCGTACCCGACGAGGCCTGCGAGCAACTGCGTCTCGAGGTGCGCGAATTCCTCGCCGAAGCGCTCGCCGGCCATCCGGCGGTTGCGCGAGCGCATCACTGGAGCGTCGCCGATCCCGAATTCAGCCGCCGGCTCGGCGAGCGCGGCTGGATCGGCATGACCTGGCCGGCCCGCTACGGCGGGCACGAGCGCTCGCAACTCGAGCGCTACGTGGTGATCGAGGAGCTGCTCGCCGCGGGCGCGCCGGTCGCGGCACACTGGACCGCCGATCGGCAAAGCGGGCCATTGCTGATCCGCTTCGCGCCCGAGACGCTCGCCCCGAAGATCGTGCCGGGGATCGTTCGCGGCGAAACCTGGTTCTGCATCGGCCTGAGCGAGTCCGACACCGGTTCCGACCTCGCGTCGGTGCGCACGCGCGCCACGCGCAGCGGCGACGGCTGGGTGCTCGACGGCGCGAAACTCTGGACCACCGGGGCGCACCGCGCACACTACATGATCGCGCTCGCACGCACCGGCCCGGCCGACGGCGCACGGCACGCCGGCCTCTCGCAGTTCCTGGTCGACCTGAAGACGCCGGGCGTGAAGATCCGCGCGATCCGCAACCAGGCCGACGAGCACGACTTCAACGAGGTCAGCTTCGAGCGCGTCGAGCTGCCGGGCGAATGCCTGATCGGACGCGAGGGCGACGGCTGGGCGCAGGCGACGGCCGAGCTCGCCCTGGAGCGCAGCGGCCCCGAGCGCTACCTGAGCGGGATGCGCCTGCTGCTCGAGATGCTCGACGCGGCCCCGGCCGGTGACGCGCGTACGCAGGTCGCGCTCGGCCGGTTGGCCGCGCACTACGCGACGCTGCGCCAGATGTCGCTCGGCGTCGCCGGGCTGCTCGCGCGCGGCGAGGACCCGTCGCTCGCCGCGGCGATCGTGAAGGATCTCGGCGCCACGCTCGAGCAGTCGCTGCCCGACGTGGCGCACGAGCTGTTCGGCGGTGCGATGCCGGCGGGCTCGGCACTGGAACAGGTGGCCGGCTACGTGACCCGCGCCGCGCCCTCGTTCTCGCTGCGCGGCGGCACCAGGGAGATCCTGCGCGGCATCATCGCGCGCGGGCTGGGGCTGCGATGACGGCGCCGGGTCGATCGCCGCAGCCGCGCACCGGGGCGCCGCAGGAGGCCGAAGACGCGATCCGCGCGCAGATCGGGCACAGCGTCGAGCGCGTGTTCGCCGACTGTGCCGACGATGCGGCGCACGCGGCGGTCGAACGCGGCGAGTGGCCGCAGCCGCTGTGGCAGGCGGTGACCCAGGCCGGCTTCGCCGCGGCCACCGCGCACGCTTCGCACGGAGGAATCGAGGCGCGATGGATCGACGCCTGGCCCATCCTCTTCGGCATCGGGTACTGGCAGGTGCCGCTGCCGCTGGCCGAGACGATGATCGGCGCGATGCTGCTCTCGATCGCGGGCGAGCAGCCGCCGCCCGACGCGATCACGCTCATCGAGCACGCAGACGATGCGCAACTGGCTCTGGGCGGCACCAGGCAACGGCCCACGCTCGCCGGCAACGCCGATCGCGTCGCGTGGGCCAGGCACTGCCGCTGGGCGCTGGTGTCGATTCCGGCCGAGCGCGCGTTGCTGCTGGTCGACCTGCGGCAGGACGAACGCGTGCAACTGAAACCGGGCGCGAACCTCGCCGGCGAACCGCGCGATGGAATCGTATTCGCCGATGCGCGCGTCGCACTGCGCGTCGCACAACCGCTGCCCGGCCTGGAGCTGCCGCTGCGGCAACTCGGCGCGTTCGCGCGCAGCGCGGCGATCGCCGGCGCGCTGGAGTCGGCGCTCGCGCAATCGGTGCGCTACGCGGGCGAGCGGATCCAGTTCGGCCGCCCGATCGGCAGGTTCCAGGCGATCCAGCATTCGCTGGCGATCCTCGCTTCCGAAGCGGTCGCGGCGCGTACCGCGGCGCTGGTTGCCGCCGCCTCGGCGCCGTCGATCGCCGCGGGCGACCCTTCACGCGCCGCCTTCGACGCCGCGGTGGCCAAGCTGCGCTGCAGCGAGGCGGCCACGCGCGGTGCGCCGATCGCTCACCAGGTGCACGGTGCGATCGGCTTCACGCGCGAGCATCCGTTGCATCGCGCGACCTGCCGGCTGTGGGCCTGGCGCGCCGAGCACGGCAGCGATGCGCAGTGGGCCCTCTGGCTCGGCCGCGCGGCGATCGACGCGGGATCGAAGGGATTCTGGCCGTGGCTGACCGCGGGCGCCCAGCAAGGCTGCGCGGGGCCCGAACGATGAGGATCCTCGACGCACAGACCACGCGCGAGGCGCTGCCGTTCGAGCGACTGGTCGCGGCGCTGCGTGCAATGTTCGCCGCGGGCTGCGAGGTCCCGCCGCGCCACGTGCACGAAATCGTCACGCCCGGAGGCGACGCGCTCGTTTCGCTGATCATGCCCGCGTGGACCGCGCGCCACTACGGCATCAAGACGATCAACATCGCGCCGGGAAACGCAGCGCGCGGTCTGCCGGGCCTGCACGCGGCGTACCTGCTGTTCGACGCGGCCACCGGCGTGCCGCTGGCGCTGCTCGACGGCAGCGTGATCACGTCGCGGCGCACCGCAGCGGCTTCGGCGCTCGCCGCCTCCTGGCTCGCGCGCGACGATGCGCGGCACCTGCTCCTGGTCGGGGCGGGCGCAATCGCACGGCTGCTGCCGGCGGCCTATCGCACGGTACGCCCGATCGAGCGCGTAACCGTCTGGGCGCGACGCCCCGAGGCCGCGCAGGCGCTGGCCGCCGAATTGCGCGCGCAAGACTTCGATGCGGTTGCCGCGACCGACCTCGCCGCTGCGGTCGCGGGAGCCGACATCGTCAGCTGCGCAACGCTGGCCACCGAGCCGATCGTGCGCGGCCGCTGGCTGCGCGCCGGCAGCCACCTCGACCTGATCGGCAGCTTCACGCCAGCGATGCGCGAGGCCGACGACGCCTGCTTCGCGGGCGCGGCGCTCTACGTCGACATCGACGAGGCGCTGCAGAAGAGCGGCGAGCTGCTCGGCCCGATGTCGCGTGGGGTGTTCGAGCGCGCCGACGTGCGCGGCACACTGGCCGCGCTCGCGCGCGGCGAGGCGCCGGGCAGGCGCAGCCGGACCGAGCGCACCGTGTTCAAGTCGGTCGGCACCGCGCTCGAAGACCTGGCCGCCGCAACGCTTGCCTGCGGCGCACGCCTCGGCATCGACGCCGATCCGGAAGCCGGATGAACCTGCCGATCGAGACGCTCGCCGGGGTCGCCCTCGTCGTCGGCTTCGCTTACACGGTGGTCGGCCTGACCGGCTTCGGCGCCTCGATGGTCGCGATGCCGATGCTGGTGCATCTGCTGCCGCTGAGGCTCGCGCTGCCGATGATGCTGATCTACGACCTGGTCGGCGGCGTGGCGATCGGAGTGCGCAATCGCAGGTCGGTCGACCGTGCCGAGTCGCTGCGGCTGGTGCCGTTCATGCTCGCCGGCATCGCCCTCGGCGTGACCGTGCTGGTGAAGGCACCGGAGCGCGCGCTGCTGCTGCTGCTCGGCGGCTTCGTGCTCGCTTTTGCCGGCTGGAGCCTGCTGGCGCGTCCGGGGCGCTCGGCAATCTCGCCTCGATGGGCCGCGCCGCTCGGAACCGTGGGTGGCGTGTTCAGCGCGCTGTTCGGCACCGGCGGCCCGATCTACACCATCTACCTCGCGCGGCGCATCGAGGACAAGGGCCGGCTGCGCGCGACAGTCTCGCTGCTGCTCTTCATGAGCGCGCTGGCGCGGCTCGCCTCGTTCGTCGCGGCTGGCCTGTTCTCGCCGCCCGGCCTGATGATGCTGATCGCGACCATGCTGCCCTGCGCGCTCGCCGGCATGTATCTGGGCACGCACCTGCATCATCGCCTGCCCGCGCACCGGATCGTCCAGGCCGTGTGGGCGATCCTGATCGTCGGGGGCGCGACGCTGGTGCTGCGCAATCTCTGACGAGACGTTCACCCACCCGCCGGAAGGCCGCCGGATCGTGCCCTCCGTGTTTCGACTCAGAACGTGTGAAGCAATCGGCCGCGCCCGGAAGGCACGCCAGGAAGCGCCCGGGCGAGGCGCAAAGCGCAGCCATATCGGCCGACATGGCGAGCATTTGCAACGAAGCACGGACGCTTCCTGGCGTGCAAGACGGGAGCGGATGATTGCTTCACACGTTCTCAGGCTTCCGACAACCCTGGCTCGCCGCCGATGGTCGGCTCGGCGTTGTACTCGTGCGCCTCGGTGTTGACGTAGGAATAGCGCAGTTCCACCGGCTGGTCGCGGAACGACAGCGCGACACGGATGATGAGCAGCAGCGGGTGCCCGGCCTTCACGCCGAGCAGCGCGGCATGGGACTTCGATGCACGAACCGCGCGCAGACGTTCCACCGTACGCAGAACGCTCACTCCGAAACCCTCCTCGTAGAGGCGGTAGATGGTGCTGCTGCGCTCACGCAGCATCCTGCCGGTCAGGCCGGGAAACATCGAGACCGGCACCATGATGTCGTCGACGATCACCGCAGACCCCTCGAGCCGCAGCAGGTTGGTGAAACGGAAGAGGCGTGCCCCTTCCTCGACGCGCAGCGCGTCGGCAATCGCAGGATCGGCGGTGCATCGCGCGAAGTCGACGAGCTCGACCCCCGGATATTCGCGATAGCCGTCCTGGCGGGCGATGTGGAAGAAGGAGAAGAAGTAACGGCTCTCGCCGTGCGAAGCGACGAAGGTTCCGCGCCCCTGGTGGCGGATTAGTATGTTCTCGGCGGTCAACTGGTCGATCGCCTTGCGGACGGTGCCGATGCTCACGCCGAAGCGCTCGCCGAGTTTCTTTTCGGACGGAATCGCCTCGCTCGGCCGCCACTCGCCTCTGCGCAACGATTCGGTGATCTTGCGCTTCACCTCCTTGTAGAGCGGGTTACGTAGCGCCAGCCCTGTCACCGCGTGCCTACCCATGTCGCCGCCCCCCGAAGGCAGGGAATGTCGAGTGATCATCTGCGCATCTTACACATGTCATATAATTCATACTACTCATATAGTTGACTACCGGAAAACACGTCACTAAGATCGCATCGTTACGCAGGTGCGCACCGGCCTACGACTGGCCGTCTTCCTTTTTCAGGAGCAGGGAAATGATTCATTTCGTGTTGCATGACCCGAAGGACACCGTTGCGGTCGTGGTCGTCGAGGGCGTGAAGGCCGGCATGGAACTCAACGGCTGGATCATGGACGAGGACCGCGAAGTCAGGATCACTGCCAGGCAGGACATCCCCATCGGCCACAAGGTGGCGCTAGGAGACATGGCCTCCGGTGACACCGTCTACAAGTACGGCGTCGACATCGGCCGCGTGGTTGCACCGATCAGGGCAGGCGAACACGCACACGTGCACAACATCAAGACCAAGCGCTGGTAAGGGCACTGCGCACCACGGCAATTCCCGAACACTTCGACAAGGACACTCCGCCATGATCAGCAGCACGACCACGTTTATGGGCTATCGCCGCGAAAACGGCCGGGTCGGCGTGCGCAACCACGTCATCATCCTGCCGGTGGACGACATCTCCAACGCAGCCTGCGAGGCCGTCGCCAACAACATCAAGGGCACACTGGCGCTGCCCCATCCCTATGGCCGACTGCAGTTCGGCGCCGACCTCGATCTGCACTTCCGCACGCTGATCGGCACCGGCTCGAATCCCAACGTCGCGGCGGTGGTGGTGATCGGCATCGAGGAAGGCTGGACCAACAGGATCGTTGAAGGCATCAGGAAGACGGGCAAGCCGGCGCTCGGTTACTCGATCGAACTGCACGGCGACCACGACACCATCATGCGCGCCTCCCGCGGCGCGCGCGAACTGGTGCAGTGGGCTTCCGAGAAACAGCGGGAGGAATGCAAGGTATCGGAGTTGTGGGTATCAACCAAGTGCGGCGAGTCGGACACCACCTCCGGCTGCGGCGGCAACCCCACCGTTGGCAACGCGTTCGACAAGCTCTATGAACTGGGAAGCACGCTGCTCTTCGGCGAAACGTCGGAAATCACCGGCGGCGAGCAACTCGTGGCCGAGCGCTGCGCCACGCCCGCGGTGCGCGAACGGTTCATGTTCATGTTCAACCGCTATCAGGACATGATCAACCGGCACAAGACCGACGACCTTTCCGAATCGCAACCGACCAAGGGCAATATCGCCGGCGGGTTGACCACGATCGAGGAGAAAGCGCTGGGCAACATCCAGAAGATCGGGAAGAAGTGCAGGGTCGACGGCGTGCTCGACAAGGCCGAGGAACCCACGGGTCCGGGGCTCTGGTTCATGGACTCCTCGTCGGCGGCGGCGGAAATGGTGACGCTGTGCGCCGCCTCTGGCTTCGCGGTGCACTTCTTTCCCACCGGCCAGGGCAACGTGATCGGCAATCCGATCCTGCCGGTCATCAAGATCTGCGCCAATCCGCGCACCGTGCGCACGATGAGCGAGCACATCGACGTCGACACCTCGGGACTGCTGCAGCGCGAGTTGACGCTCGACCAGGCAGGCGACAAGCTGCTCGACATGATGCTGCGCACCGCCAACGGGCGGCTCACTGCGGCCGAGGCGCTGGGTCACCGGGAATTCGTCCTGACCCGCCTGTACGAGAGCGCATGACGGGATGATCGGCGCGAGAGGAAACAGCGGGGCCGTCTGCGCAACGGTCCACACAACCACTTCACCATGGAGGACAACATGAACAAGAGGAAGATCCTGGGCATCGCAGCCCTCGCTGCTTTTGCCATGGCCCCTGCTGCCCGCGCCGAACTGGGAGAACTCAAGGTGGCACAGCAGTACGGCATCAGCTATCTGCCGTTGATGATCATGGAAGACCAGGGCCTGATCGAGAAGCACGCGAAGGCCGCAGGCATCGGCGACCTGAAGGTCAGCTGGTCGAAATTTGCCGGCGGCAACGTGATGAACGAGGCCCTGCTGTCGGGCAGCCTCCAGTTCGCCTCGGGCGGCGTTGGCCCGTTGGTCACGCTCTGGGCCAAGACGAGGGGCAACTACGACGTGAAGGCGGTGGCGGCGATGAATTCGATGCCGCTCTATCTGAACACCCGCAATCCCGACGTCAGGACAGTCAAGGATTTCACCGACAAGGACAAGATCGCCCTGCCCGCAGTGAAGGTGTCCATCCAGGCGGTGACGCTGCAGATGGCTGCGGAGAAGGCCTTCGGCGAAGGCCAGCAATACAAGCTGGATCGCCTCACGGTGACCATGAGCCATCCGGACGGAGAGGTCGCCCTCCTCTCGGGCACGAGCGAGGTCAATTCGCACTTCACGTCGCCCCCTTACCAGTACCGCGAACTGGAAAAGCCCGGCATTCGCACCGTGGTCAATTCGTACGAGGTGCTTGGCGGCCCGGCCACTTTCAACGCCGTGTGGACGACGAGCAAGTTCCGTAACGAGAACCCGAAGCTGTACAAGGCCTTCTACGACGCGTTCCGCGAATCGATCGACATGATCAACAAGGACAAGAAGTGGGCCGCCGAGACCTACCTGCGGCTGTCCAGGGACAAGGACAGCGTCGAGAACACCCTGAAGATGCTCAATGATCCCGAGATCGTTTTCACGACGACGCCGAACAACGTCATGAAGTACGTCAAGTTCATGCACAAGATCGGGTCGATCAAGGTCGATCCGGAGTCGTGGAAAGACCTCTTCTTCCCCGAGGTCCACGCACTGCCGGGCAGCTGAGAACCATCGCACGGAGCCGTTTTCCGGGGGAGGGAGCAGGCATGAACAGTGTCTCTGGCGTGACGCCGCTGCTCGACGTCAGGGGCGTCACCCTGCAGTACAAGACGAAGGAGCACCTGGTGACCGCGACCTACCGGGTCGACTTCCAGGTGTTCAAGTCCGACCGCTACGTGCTGCTCGGTCCGTCGGGTTGCGGGAAGTCGACCCTGCTCAAGGCGGTTGGCGGCTACCTGCAGCCGACGGAGGGTGAGATCACCCTCAAGGGCGTGGCGATCAACAAGCCTGGCCCAGACCGGATGATGGTGTTCCAGGAGTTCGACCAGCTTCTGCCCTGGAAGACGGTTCGCGAGAACGTGATGTTCCCGCTGCTCTCCTCCGGAAAGCTCCGGGGGCGGGCGGCGCAGGAAAAGGCAATGCAGTACATCGAGAAGGTGAATCTGACGAACTTCGCCAATCACTTTCCCCACATGCTTTCGGGAGGCATGAAGCAGCGCGTGGCGATCGCGCGCGGCATGGCGATGGAGCCCGATGTCCTGCTCATGGACGAACCCTACGCCGCGCTCGACGCGCTGACGCGGCGCAAGATGCAGGACGAACTGCTTCAATTGTGGGACGACACTCACTTCACGGTGCTTTTCGTCACTCATTCGATCCCCGAGGCGATCAAGATCGGCAGCCGCATCCTGCTGCTGTCTCCGCACCCTGGCCAGGTCAAGGCCGAGCTCGCGAGCGCACCTCGCGACGCAAGCGCCGAGGAGACCAAGACGCTCGAGACGGAGATCCACAACATGCTGTTCTCCGACCAGATCGAGTCGCAGGAGGCGCAACATGTCTAGCAAGGACGCGGTGCTCGTTGCACGTCCCGACATTCGTGGCCAGCCGGTCGATTCCTCCGCGTTCGGCGTCGTCGAGAAACCGCTCACGAGATTCGAGAAGCTCTACAACATCGGCGCCCTGCGCAAGAGCCTGATCCTCCTCGTCCTGGCCATCGTCTGGGAAGTCGGCGCTCGCACGTTGAGCAACGAGCTCCTTTTCCCCGCCTTCTCGGCGACCACTGTCGCCTTCCTGCAGGGCGTGGCGAGCGGCGAGCTGCTGATCAAGGTCTGGGCGTCGATCAAGGTGCTGCTCTCGGGATACGCCATAGGCATCGGCCTGGCTGCATTGCTCACCGCGTTCGGCATCGGTTCGCGAATCGGCGTGGATTTCCTGGAGACGCTCACGTCGATGTTCAACCCGTTGCCTGCGATCGCGCTGCTGCCGATCGCACTGATCTGGTTCGGTCTCGGCAACGGCAGCCTGGTTTTCGTGCTGGTGCACTCGGTGCTGTGGGCGGTTGCGCTGAACACGCATTCGGGCTTCAGCGCAGTGTCGAACACCCTGCGCATGGTCGGCCGCAATTATGGCCTGTCCGGGTTCGGATACGTGATGAAGATACTCATTCCGGCAGCTTTCCCGAGCATCCTCACCGGCCTGAAGATCGGCTGGGCCTTCGCGTGGCGCACGCTGATCGCGTCGGAGCTGGTGTTCGGCGTGAGTTCGGGTGCGGGCGGACTCGGCTGGTACATCTACGAGAACAAGAACCAGCTCGAGATTCCGAACGTCTTCGCGGGCCTCTTCACCGTGATCATCATCGGTCTCGTGGTCGAGAACCTGATCTTCCGCACGCTGGAAAACCGTACGGTCAGGAAGTGGGGCATGCAACACTGAGCGACCTGCCGTCCGTGCGCCAGTGCCCCGGAACAACGCTCACCAGGAACCGACCATGGCCAGACCGGACGTCGTCATCACCGAATTCATGGACGAATCGGCGGTCGAAGCGCTTCGCGCGCAATACGACGTGCTCTACGACGCCACGCTGGTCGATCGGCAGGCGGATCTGCTCGCCACGCTGGTGGGCGCGCGCGCCCTCATCGTACGCAACCGCACCCAGGTGAACACCGCACTGCTCGAGGCGGCACCAGGCCTCGTCGTGGTCGGGCGCCTCGGCGTCGGGCTGGACAACATCGACCTGCCCGCGTGCCGGGCACGGCATATCGAAGTCATTCCGGCCACCGGGGCCAACGCCCTTGCGGTGGCGGAGTACGTGATCGCCACGGCCATGGTGCTGCTGCGCGGAGCGTACCTGTCATCGGCCGAGGTCGCCGCGGGCAACTGGCCGCGCCCGCGCCTGTCCGGAGGACGCGAGATCGGGGGCAAGACGCTCGGATTGGTCGGCTTCGGCGGCATCGGCCGCCTCACCGCACGACTGGCGCAGGCTCTGGGCATGCACGTGCTCGCCCACGATCCCCTGGTCGCGCCGGATGACGCGCTGTGGGCGCGCCACGACGTGGCGCCACGAGACATCGATGCCCTGCTCGCCGAAGCAGATGTGGTCAGCCTGCACGTGCCGCTCACCGATGCCACACGCGGCCTGATGGATCCGGCGCGAATTGCGCGCATGAAGCCGGGCGCGGTGCTCATCAACACGGCGCGCGGAGGCATCGTGAACGAACCCGCCCTCGCCGACGCGCTGCGCGAAGGGCGCCTCGCGGGCGCCGCGCTCGATGTGTTCGACCGCGAACCGCTGCCCGCCGGCTCGCCGCTCGCCGGTACGCCGAACCTCATCCTCACGCCGCACATCGGCGGCGTAACACGCGAATCGAACACCCGGGTCAGTACGCTCATTGCACAGAAGGTCGGCGCGTTCCTGCGCGAGTGCGGGCAACCATCATGACCGTCCTCACGCTCGATCAGGCTGCCCGCCTTGCCAGCGACGCCCTGACACGTGCAGGCGCCGCTGCGGGGATGGCCGAAGCCACCGCTGCCGCGCTCGTCACTGCAGATGCGCAGGGTCTCGCTTCTCACGGCCTGAGCCGCGTGCCGCAATATGCCGCCCACCTGCAACGCGGACGCGTCAACGGTGCGGCGCGGCCACGCCTGGTGCGCGAGAAGGCAGCCGCGTGCCTCGTCGACGCCGATGAGGGGCTGGCCTTCCCTGCCTGCGCACTCGCCGTGCGTGAAGCGATCGCACGCGCAGGCCGCTGCGGCGCCGCATTCGCCGCAGTGACGCGCAGCCACCACTTCGGCGCCGCCGCCTACCATCTGGAACCTGTCGCGGCCGCAGGCATGGTCGGGTTGGCCTTCGGCAACTCGCCGGCCGCGATGCCTGCATGGGGCGGAAGGCGTGCCTTGTTCGGCACCAATCCGATCGCTGCGGTGTTCCCCCGCCGCGATGCTCCGCCCCTCACCATCGACCTGTCGCTCTCCGAAGTTGCGCGCGGCAGGCTGATGGTCGCTGCACGCAAAGGCGAGCCCATTCCCCGAGGCTGGGCACTGGACAAGGATGGCAACCCGACCACCGATCCGAACGCCGGACTGAGCGGGATGATGCTGCCGGCTGGCGGCGTCAAGGGTGCGATGCTGGCGCTGATCGTGGAGCTTCTGTGCTGCACGCTCACCGGCGCGGCATTCGGCTTCGAGGCCGACTCGTTCTTCACCGACGACGGGAACCGCCCGCGCATCGGCCAGGCATTCATGGTGATCGATCCGTCCGCGCTCGCGGGTCGCGAAACCTTCCACGAGCGCCTGGAGACCCTGGTTGCCGCAATGCTGCAGGATCCCGCGGTGCGCCTGCCGGGCGATCGCCGCCTGCAACTGGCCGCCCGGGCTCGCACCGAGGGCATCGATGTGCCCGACGCCCTGCTCACCCAGCTCCGTGAACTCGCCGCCTCGTGACCCTTTCGCCGGATTCCGTCCTGTGGTCGGCGCTTGCCGTCACCATGGCGTACACGGTCTTCGGTCTGACCGGATTCGGCGCATCGATCGCGGCCATGCCGCTGCTCGCACACTTCTTTCCGCTGCGCTTCGCCGTGCCGATGATGCTGGTGTTCGATCTGTGCGCCGGATTTCTCATCGGCTGGCGCAATCATGCGGTGATCGACAAGTCCGAGGTGAAGCGACTCGTGCCGTTCATGCTGCTCGGCATCGCTCTCGGCGCCACATTGCTGGTCAAGGCTCCCGAAGGCGCATTGCTGCTGTCCCTGGGCTGCTTCGTGCTCGCCTATGCCGCATACAACTTCCTGTTCCGTCCCGGCGGCGCGCCGATCGTACCGTTGTGGTCGGCGCCGTTGGGCACGCTGGGCGGCATGTTCAGCGCGCTGTTCGGTGCCGGCGGGCCGATCTACGCGATCTATCTCGCGCGTCGCCTGCCGGAAAAATCGGTCCTGCGCGCCACCGTCAGTTCGGTCATCATGCTGAGCAGCCTGTCGCGGCTGTTCGTATTCATTGCGGCGGGGCTTTACGCGCAGCGGCACCTGCTGGTTCTTGCGCTCGCACTGGTGCCCTGCGCGCTGCTCGGGCTGTTCATCGGCAATCGCCTGCACCATCGCCTGCCTGCCAGGCATGTCGTGCAGGCGGTCTGGGTGCTGCTCGTCGTCGGCGGCGCGAGCCTGATACGCCGGGGTCTCGGCGCGATCTGAACAGATTCCTAGCCGGCTGACGCCTCGGCAAAGAAGCGTTTCACCGCACCGGTGAAGCGCGTGCGGGCGTGGCGCGAGCGTTCGAGCAGCCCGACGCGCCGCTGGACATTCGTGTCGGGGAGTTCGATGACACGCAATTCGCGGTCTGCAGCCCAGCGCACATTGGCAAGTCTGGGCACGATCGACACCCCGAAGCCCTGGCGCACGATCGCGAGGATCGCCTCGACCGAGTTCAGCTCCATCCCGTCGCGGACCTCGACGCGGCAGCGGTTCAACACGTCGCGCACCAGCAGTCCGGTCCAGGTTTCCCGATCGAAGCGGATGAACGGCGATTCGCGCAGCGCCTGCAGCGGATCGCTCGCGAGCGCGAAGTGCGGCCGGCGCGGCACGATCATCACCATCGGTTCGACGTACAGTTGTGTCCAGACGAGGCTGGACGGCAGCGGGCGCGGCGGCCGGGTGACGATCGCCGCATCGAGCAACCCCTGCTCGACGCGATTGGTGAAATCACTGGACTGCCCTGCGAAGAGCTTCACTTCGAGCCCCGGATTCTCTCGCTTGAGCGTCCACAGGGCGTCGGCGAAGGCGCCCATCAGAGTCGACACCAGCGCTCCCATCACCACGGTTCCCGAAAGCGAGTCGCTGCCGTTGCCCCCGATCAGCTCCTCGTAGCGCGTCACCAGTTCCTCGATCTGCGCAATCGCGCGCCGGCCGGCCGTGTTCAGCACCACCGAGCGGCCGCCGCGATCGAACAACTGCTGCTTCAGGTTCTCCTCGAGGGCGCGCATCTGCAGTCCGACCGCGGCCGCGCTCAACCCGATCTCGGCGCCAGCCGCCGCGAAGCTGCCGTGCCTGGCGACCGCGAGGAAGGTCTTCAGAGTGCGCAACGAAGACATACGAAAGAAATACTTTACAATTGGTAAAGAATAAATCGTTTTCGCTTTCCTGACCAGGCTCTCACAATGTCGCCATGTCCAGCAATCTGCGCGTGAGAGTCTGGCGCGGCGGCGCCGACGGGAGCTTCTCCGACTACGAGGTGCCGCGGCAGGCGAGCCAGACGGTGCTCGATGTCGTCACCTACATCCAGCGGCAGCTGGAACCGACGCTGAGTTACCGTTTCTCCTGTCGAGTCGGCATGTGCGGGTCGTGCGCAATGACCGTCAACGGCGTCGCACGCTGGACGTGTCGGACGCACGTGTCGAAAGTCGTCGACGGCAACTCGCTCGAGATCGCGCCGCTGGCGAACCTGCCGGTCATCAAGGACCTCGCTACCGACATGAGCGGGTTTTTCGACAAGTGGGCACGCGCGAAGGGCCGCTTCCGCGGCGCGACGACGCGCCGCGACGATTTCGCGCGGATCGATCCGGCTTCGCCCGAGCGAATTGCGGCGAACGCGGGCATCGAATGCATCGGCTGCGGCGTCTGCTACGCATCCTGCGACGTCGTCACCTGGCGACCCGACTACCTCGGGCCGGCAGCGCTCAATCGCGCCTGGACACTGGTCAACGACCCGCGCGACATCGAGCAGGGGGAACGGCTGCGCGCAGTTGCCGGCGACGCGGGCTGCCACGCCTGCCACACGCTGGGATCGTGCACCGAACGATGCCCGAAGGCGATCGCGCCGACTGCCGGCATCGCCGGGCTCAAACGGCTCACGGCACGTCGCGCAATGCGCGGCGAGTTGTGACCGGTGAGCGCGAGCGCGACCCGAAGGAACTGCCGATGAGCACCGCCTCCACCCAGGCAAGACTCTGGTACCTGCAGCGGCTGAGTGCGATGGCGCTCGCGGTGTTCGTGGCGGTGCATCTCGCGACCATCGTGTACGCGGTACGCGGCGGATTGAGCGGCGCGGAGATCCTCGCACGAACGCAGGGCAACTGGCTGGTGGCAGCGTTCTACGGGACGTTCGTGATCGCCTGTGCGATTCACGTTCCGATCGGGCTCGCGCGCGTCGCGGAAGAATGGCTGGGATGGAGCCCCAGGCTCGCCAACGCCGCGGCGATCGTGGCCGCGCTGGCTCTCGCCGCCCTTGGCCTGCGCGCCGTTCATGCGGTGGTCACATGAACGTGGCCACCGGCAGCCGCGCGGGCGTCCGGCGCGACCGGCCGGCGGCAAGCGTACCGACGCGACGCAACGACTATCGTGCGCGCAGTCACCCGGCGTGGTGGGCGTTTCTGATGCACCGCCTGTCCGGCGTGGCGCTGGCCGCGTTCCTGCCGCTGCACTTCTGGGCACTCGGGCAGGCGCTTCATGGCGAGGCGGGGCTCGACGGCTTCCTGCGATTCGCCGATCGACCGCTGTTCAAGTTCGGTGAATGGATCCTGGTGGTCCTGCTGGCGGTTCATCTGACCGGCGGACTGCGCCTGCTCGTGATCGAATTCAGGCCCTGGTCGGGGTTGCGCAAGAACTGGATCGCCGCGGTCGCAGGCGCGGGGCTTGCGGCGGGCCTCGCCTTTGCGCTGGCGCTGGTCGGATAGCACGAACAAAGGAACGGGAGAGCATGAAAGTCGATCCGCAAGCGGTCGAAGAGGCCGCGAGAGAACTCTACATCCGGGCACTGAAGATCCTGCCGCCGGACATCAAGGACGGATTCGCGCGCCTGTCGACCGGGGAAACCGACCGCACCGCGCAGGGCGTGCTGGCCACCATGGTCACCAACATCAAGGTGGCCGAGGAGACACACAACCTGCTGTGCCAGGACACCGGCATCCCGATCTACAACGTGCTGATCGGCAGCCACGTGGAGGTCGACGGGCACGCGCTGAAGCAGGCGATCCGCAAGGGCTGCGAGCGCGCGACGCGCGAGCATCCGCTGCGCTCATCGGTCGTGCATCCGCTCACGCGCCACAACGAGCACACCTCGTGCGGCATCGAGGTGCCGGTCGTCCACGTCGACTTCGTCGACCGGAACGAAGTGCTGCAGATCGAGATGGTGCCCAAGGGCAGCGGCTCGGAGAACAACTCGTTCCTGAAGATGGCGATTCCCGCGGAAGGGGTCGACGCGATCAAGACTTTCGTCGTCGACTGCGTGATTGCAGCGGGCGGCAAGACCTGCCCGCCGACGATCGTCGGGGTGGGCATCGGTGGAACTTCCGATCTGTGCGTCGCGCTGGCCAAGCGCGCGGCCACGCGCGAACTGGGTAGCCGTTGCGGCGACCCCGAAGGCGCGAAGCTCGAGGAGCAGCTGAGCGCAGCGGTGAACCGCCTCGGCGTCGGCCCGCAAGGCCTGGGCGGCGACTCGACCGCGTTCGCGGTCCACGTGGAGCTCGCCGCGACACACATCACGATGAACCCGGTCGCAGTGAACATGCAGTGCCATTCGGCGCGGCGCGCCACGGCGACATTTACGCCCGAGGGCGTGTCTTTCGGATTCTGAACATGGCCCACCACGAGTTGAGCACGCCGGTCACCGAGGAGCAGGTCCGGCAGCTGCGCGTCAACGATACGGTCACGCTCCAGCAGACGCTGTTCGGCATCCGCGACGCCACGCAGATCGCGATGTTCGACCGCGGCCGGACTACCCGCTTCGACCTGCGCGGGCACGCGGTGATCCACACCGCGCCGAACGTGAAGAAGGTCGAGCCCAGCCCCAGACATCCGGCCGGTTACGAGCCGATCTGCATCGGCACGACCACCTCCGACCGGATGGAGCGCTTCACCCGGCCGCTGATGGAGCGCGAGGGCGTGCGCATCATCATCGGCAAGGGCGGCCTGCGCGACGCCTCGCTCGCGGCCTTTCGCGAGCTTGGCGGCATCTACCTTGCGATCGTCGGCGGCACCGCGGCGCTGGAGACCACCTGGATCGAGAGCATCGAGGATGTCGATCTCGACGACCTGAACCCGGAATCGCTGTGGAAGTTCCGTATCCGCGATTTCGGCCCGCTGCTCGTGGCGATGGACAGCCACGGCGGCAGCCTGTACGACAGCGTGCGGCACGACGTCGACGCGCGGCGCGCGCAGGTCCTCGCCAGTCTCGGAGTGCAGCCGCGGTGAAGCTGCGCACGCTGCAGACCGACATCCTGATCCTCGGTTCCGGCGGCGCGGGCCTGTTTGCCGCGCTGCACGCACACCAGGCGAACCCGGCGCTGTCGATCACGGTCGCGGTGAAGGGTCTTCTCGGCAAGAGCGGCTGCACACGGATGGTGCAGGGCGGCTACAACGTTGCACTGGCCGAGGGCGACTCGATCGAGCGCCACTTCATGGATACGGTCGAAGGCAGCAAGTGGCTGTCCGACCAGGATCTCGCCTGGGCGCTCGTCACCGGCGCGGTCGAGCGCATCCACGAACTGGAAAACGAGCTCGGCTGCTTCTTCGATCGCAATCCGGACGGTACGGTGCACCAGAAGGCGTTCGCCGGGCAGACCTTCGATCGCACGGTGCACAAGGGCGACCTGACCGGCATCGAGATCATCAACCGGCTGGCCGAGCAGGCCTGGTCGCGCGGCATCGGGCGGCTCGAGGAGCATCGCGCCGTCGAGCTGATCCGCACTGCCGACGGCTCGGCGATCGCCGGCGTGCTGATGATCGACATGCGCGCAGGCGACTTCGTCTTCGTGCAGGCCAGGGCGGTGCTGCTCGCCACCGGCGGCGGTCCGACGATGTACAAGTACCACACGCCGTCGGGTGACAAGAGCTGCGACGGGCTGGCGATGGCACTTCGTGCCGGACTCGGTCTGCGCGACATGGAGATGGTGCAGTTCCACCCCACCGGTCTGCTCGCGGGGCCGGGAACGCGGATGACCGGCACCGTGCTCGAGGAGGGTCTGCGCGGCGCTGGCGGCCAACTGCTCAACGGGGCCAGGGAGCGCTTCATGCAGCGCTACGACCCGCGCGCCGAACGGGCGACGCGCGACATCGTCTCGCGCTCGATCTATTCGGAGATGCGCGCGGGCCGCACGTCGCCGAACGGTGGCGTCTACATCCAGATGCACCACCTCGGGCCCGACAACGTGCGCCGGATGTTCAAGGGCATGGTCGAACGCTGCGCCGATTGCGGCTTCGACCTCGCTGGCGGCCTGGTCGAAGTCGTCCCGACCGCACACTACATGATGGGTGGCGTGTTGTTCGGCGTCGACTGCACGACGCAGCTCGCGGGCCTGTTCGCCGCCGGCGAGGACACCGGCGGCGTGCACGGGGCAAACCGGCTCGGCGGCAACGGCGTGGCCAATTCCACCGTGTTCGGCGGCATTGCCGGCGACAGCATGGCCGCCTGGGTTGCGGGCCATCCTGCGCTGAGGGAGCCCGATCCGGCCGCGATCGAGCGCAGCATCGCCGAGCACGAGGCACCGTTCGCAATTGCGCCGGGGAGCATCGAGGAGATCCGCGAAGCGCTCTACGACTGCATGTGGAACGACGTGGGCATCCTGCGCGATGCCGAAGGGCTCGCACGGGCGGCGACCCGGCTCGCCGAGCTCGACGCACGACTCTCGCGCACTGGCGTGGGCGGCACGGACCGCGCATTCAACCTGAGCTGGCACGACTGGCTGAATCTGAGGAATCTCATCGCGGTGAGCCGCGTGATCGCCGCGGCCGCGATCTCGCGCGAAGACTCGCGCGGTGCGCACTTCCGCGAAGATCATCCCGAGCCCGGCGACCTCGGGCAGTCCACCTTCACGGTCGCTCGCTGGCGCGACGGAACCGTGAGCATCGGCCGCAAACCCGTCGAGTTCACCCGCGTAAGGCCAGGACACAGTCTCATCGCCGGGGAGACAACGGTCTGAGCGTTCGATCGGCGCGGGTCTGCCGTTCGCGCTGGCGGCGCGCGTCGCGAAACCCGACGTGCCGGTGGTTGCAGTGATGGGCGACGGCACGTTCGGCTCGTGGGATGCCCGTTGCGACCGACACGCTATGACCAGGTCTGCGCCGCATTCGGCGGCCACGGCGAGCTGGTCACCGAGGCTGCGCAGCTCGACGCAGCGGCATCGCGGGCCCGGGATTCGGGCCTGCCGGCATGCGTGAACGTGATGATCGAAGGCGCCGCCGCACCGATCGTCCGGCGCGCGGCCTGATGCCTGGGCCTCAGCCCGCCATCCACGCATTCGCGATCGACAGGTAGGCGGCCGCCACCACCACGTACAACGCCGCGAAGCGGAGGGGCCTGCCGGTGGCGAGTGCGCGCAACGGCACACCGAACATGCTCGATGCGACGGCGACCGGCAAGGTCCAGATCGACACGGTCGCGCTCAGCCCCCAGGCGAACACGGCGGTCTCGACCAGCACGACGTCACGGACGCCGAATGCGCCGCCCGCGAGGATCGGCAACAGGATGGTCGCCCCGATCATCGGATGCAGACCGGCCAGGCCGCCAGCGATGAGGAGCAACATCAGCGTGATGATCAACGACGCACCCGACAGGAAGGACGGAGTCAGCGTCCCTGCGATCGCCGCAGCCTCGGGAATTCGTGCAATCACGGTACCGAGGACCGTCGCACCTACGATGATGATCATTTCGTCGGCGAGGCGCCCGAAGCTGCGAAGCGTATCGCGCGCCACCCGCGCCGCCCTCGCCCGTCCTGCAGATGCGAGATACGCCGCGCACAGCAGCGGCACGCCGGCCGCAACCGCTGCCGGTCCGCTGAGCGAGAGAGCAGTCGCTACCGCCAGGATCGTTCCGACGATGACCACGGTCGGGACCACCAGCGGCAGCAGCCTGCCGGTGCTGGCAAGAAACCCGGCGACCCCGAGATTCGGGGTGAACATCCGCCCTGAGAGTGCGAGCCCGGCAAGCGCCAGGCCCGCCCCGAGCGCCATGACTTCCCAGAGTTTCACCGACGGCACCAGGTGACTGACGAAACCGAGCGAAACGAAGAACGGCGACCACATGACGGCAGTGCCCACCCCGCGCACCGATGCTGCGGCCAGTGCGACGCGATCCGACGCGCTCGCGTCACGCCCGAGGACCGGTGCGAGGATGCCCATGGTGCCGACGTTGAGCACCGAGCCAAGCGCGTGCGATCCGCAGACCATCCAGTTTTCGCGAGCCTGTCCGTCGAGCGCCTCGACGCCCTCGCGCAGCGAGGCGATGCGGGGACTATTCTCGACCGTCGCCCGCAGCAGCAGCACCGATGGCAGAAACGCGCCGAAAACCAGGGCGCGCTCGAGGCCGGCGACGAGCAGAGCCGGCTCGGATTTCATCGCGGCAATCGACGCCGCAAGCCCGCCGACGCCAGCGAACAGGACACGAATATGGACACTCGCGCGCAGCAGTGCGAGCAGGACGAATGCGAGCAGGCCTGCCATGACGAACGCGGACAACAGCCTCGACGGGCGCGCCAGGTTGGACAATTCGAGCAGCCAGACCACTGCGAGCAACCCTGCAGAGGCCCGCGCCGCCGCGGACGGCCAGCCATCCAGGTTTGAATGCCTTGTCACTTGCCCACTCCGGGTTGCTCGAACTCGCGGAAGATCTGCGCCTCCATCTGCGGGCACGATGATACAGGCGTCGCTGCGGTTCTTCGGCCGGAGCCGCCGCTGCTATCCGGCTCGGCATCGGGGTGTTGGCTGCACGATCCGCCCAACAGGCGGACAATTCACCTGCTACGGAGCCGGAAAGCTCCGATGCCTGCCGCAAGTCCGCATTCCCTACACTTGCACACGACACTCGCAGCGCGCTATGGTCGCTGCAGGCCACACGAAGCCAGGAGAAACTGCCATGCATTGCAAGCCTGCCCGTTTCATTCGATGGTCGTCCAGCGCGGGTGCGCGCACGTCGCTCGCCGTCTCGGTCGCCTGCGCTGCGCTGGCGTTCGCTGCGCCTGCCGCGCAGGCGCAATCCAGGCCGATCCACTTCGGTGCGATCTACATCATGTCGGGCAGCGCGGCCGCCTACGGGCAGTTCGCCAAACAGGGCATGGAACTGGCTGCCGACGAGATCAACGCCAAGGGCGGCATCCTGGGGCGCAAGATCGACTTCGCGCTCGAAGACAGCCAGGGCAAGGTCGACGTGGCGATCCAGGCGGCGCGCAAGCTCGTGTTCCAGGGCGGCGCCGACGCGCTGATGGGGCTCGACAGTTCCGGCGTGGCCAACGGCCTGACACCGATCGTGCCCGAGCTGCGCAAGCCGTTCGTGATCACGCACGCCGCGTCCCCCGACGTGACCGGCAAGCTGTGCAATGCCTATACCTACCGCATCAGCGTCAACGTCAACCAGAACATGTCGGCGGCCGCGCAGATCGCCGCCGAGAGCGGCGCGAAGCGCTGGACGACGATCGGCCCCGACTACGCGTTCGGCCACCAGTCGTGGGAGTACTTCGGCAAGTACCTGAAGCAGCGCAAGCCCGACGTCGAACTGATGAAGGAAGTCGCGTTCCCGCGCTTCGGCGCCGAGGATTTCGTCCCCTTCATCAACAGCGTGATGCAGAGCAAGCCCGACGGCGTGCTGATTTCGCTGTGGGGCGGCGACCTCGTCAACTTCGTGCGCCAGGCGAAGAATCTCGGCTTCTTCGACCAGAAGTTCCAGGTGCTGCTCACGCTCGGCGCAGCCACCGAGGTGCTCTCGGCGCTCGGAGAGCAGATGCCGCAGGGCGTCTGGGCGGGCACGCGCTACTGGTTCACAGCGCACGACAATCCGGTGAACAACGCCTTCGTCAAGGCCTACTTCGATCGCTACAAGACGCCGCCGAGCTATAACGCCGAGGGCGCGTACGCGGCGCTGTACCTCTACAAGGCCGCAATGGAGAAGGCCGGCAAGGTCGACGGCGAGGCGGTGGCCAAGGCGCTGTCGGGCATCTCCTTCGATGCGCCCAACGGCCGCGTGACGATGCGCGCGGAGGATCACCAGGCGGTGGTCGGGCCCACCTGGGGCAAACTCGGCGCCTTCGATGCGAAATACAAGGTTCGCATGCTCGACTCGATGCGCACCTTCAAGGGAGAAGACGTCACGCCTGCGGTCTCGGAAACCGGCTGCAAGCTGTGAGCATCGACGCGCGGCGTCGCGCGGTTGCCGGGCGAGCCCGGCTCCGCGTGCGCCAGGCGGGCGCACGCGTGCACGCCTGCTGATCGGCCCGTTCGCATGCAGGGAATCCTCGCAGCGCTGTTGAACAGCCTCGAAATCGGGCTGCTGCTGTTCGTCATCGCGGTCGGCCTGAACATCGTCTTCGGGGTGCTGAACGTCATCAATTTCGCGCACGGCGGGCTCTACATGCTGGGCGCGTACTTCACCTACACCGTCGTCTCCCGGTTCGGCCTGCCGTTCTGGCCCGCGCTCGTGCTCGCACCGCTGGCGGTGGCGGCGATCGCCGTCGTGATCGAGCGCGTCGTGCTGCGCCGGGTCTACGGCCGCGACGTCTCCGACAGCCTGCTCGTCACCTTTGCCCTGCTGCTCGTGATCGACGACGCGGTGCGCGTCTTCTGGGGCTCGGGAATCCACGTAGTGCAGCCGCCGCCGTCGATGCGGGGCACGGTCGAGGTGCTCGGCGTCACCTATCCCGCGTACAGCTTCTTCGTGATGGGCGCGGCGCTCGTCGCGATGCTCGCGCTGTGGCTGTTCTTCGTGCGCACGCGCGCCGGACGCGTCGTGCGCGCTGCGGCGATCGATCGCCGCATGGCCGAGGGCATCGGCATCGACGTGCCGCGCGTGATCACCGGCGTGTTCGCACTGGGCGCCTGGATGGCCGGCGCCGCGGGCGTCGTGGCTGCGCCGATGCGGGCGATCGCCCCCGGAATGGGAGACCGCGTGATCATCGATGCGTTCATCGTCGTCGTCATCGGCGGCCTGGGCAGTTTCCCCGGAACGCTGCTGGGCGCCCTCGTGCTCGGCGCGATCTACGGCTTCGGCGGACGCTACCTCGCACAGATCAACCTCGTGCTGCCGTACCTCGGCATGGCGCTGGTGCTGCTGCTGCGCCCGCGCGGACTGATGGGCCGGAGAGCCGCCTGATGGTGCGCGCTGGCGAGGCGATCGCAGCGCCCGGAGCGTCACCGGCGCGAAGCGCTGCCCGGCGCGGGATCGCGGGGGCGCTGCTCGGCGTGCTGCTCGTCGTCCTGTATCTGCTGCCCGGATGGGTGCCGTATTTCTACGTGTTCGTCGCGACGCGCATCCTGCTGATGGGACTGTTCGCGGCGAGCTTCAACCTGATCTTCGGCTACGGCGGCATGCTCTCCTTCGGCCACGCCGCGTTCTTCGGCGCCGGCGCGTACGCGTCGGCGCTCGCGCTGCTGCACTTCGGCTGGCCGCTGGTCGCGGTGATCCTCGCGGCGACGCTCGTCGCCGCGCTGCTCGCGTGGGTGATCGGCGCGTTCTGCGTACGCCTCGACGAGGTCTATTTCGCAATGCTCACGCTGGCCTTCGGGATGATGGTGTACGCGATCGTCCACCAATGGCGCAGCGTCACGAACGGCAGCGACGGCATCGCGGGTTTCCCTCTCGGCAGCTTCGGGCTCGGCCTCGACCTGCAGCTCGCCGACCCCGCGGTCTACTACCGGGTGGTGCTCGTCGTCGTCGTGATCGCCGCACTGCTGCTCTACCGGATCGTGCGCTCGCCGTTCGGGCTGCTGCTCGCCGCGGTGCGCCAGAACGGCGAGCGCGTCTCGTTCTGCGGCGTCGACGTGCGCCGCCACCGGCTGATCGCCTTCGTGATCGCCGGTGCCTTCGCCGGGCTGGCCGGAGCGCTGTTCGCGCCGTTCAACCGCGTCGCGAATCCCGACATGGTGCACTGGACGCAATCTGCGCTGCCCGTGCTGATGACGATCCTGGGCGGAGCGGGCCACTTCCTCGGGCCCTTCTTCGGCGCTGCGATCTTCGTGCTGCTCGAGACCTGGATCACCACCTACACCGAGCACTGGATGCTGTTCCTGGGCATCGTGCTCGCGGTGCTGGTGATCTTCTTTCGCCGCGGCATCTTCGGCACGATTCTCGATCGCTTCTCGGGGGAACGATGAGCGCGCGCGGGTCGCCGCTGCTGTCGGTACGCGGGCTGTCGAAGCACTTCGGCGGCGTGGCTGCGGTGGACGGGATCGACCTGGACGTGCAGGCGCGCGAAACGGTGGCGCTGATCGGACCGAACGGCGCGGGCAAGACGACGTTCTACAACCTGCTGTCGGGCCGCATGCAGCCCACGGGCGGGAGCGTCGTCTTCGACGGACGCGACGTCACCGGCCGCCCGCCGCACGAGATCAGCCGGCTCGGCATCTCGCGCTCGTTCCAGATCACGAACATCTTTCCGGAGCTGTCTGCACGCGAGAACGTCGAGGTCGCGCTCACCGCCCTGCACGGCAAGGCGTTGCGGTTCTTCTCGCGCGCGGCGGCCGACCACGCATTGCACGAAGAGGCCGATGCGCTGCTCGGGCAACTCGGTCTCGGCGCGCTCGCCACCTCGCGCGCCGGAACCCTGAGCTATGGCGACAAGCGCCTGCTCGAGATCGCGATCGTTCTCGCGACGCGACCGCGCCTCGTGCTGCTCGACGAGCCGACCGCCGGCATGACGCCCGAAGAGACGCGCGGCGTCGTGGCGCTGGTGCGCCGGCTCGCCGGATCGACCCAGTGCACCTTCCTGATCACCGAGCACGACATGGAGGTCGTCTTCGGGCTGGCCGACCGCATCGTGGTGCTGCATCGGGGCCGCGTGCTCGCGCACGGCAGTGCCGACGAAATCCGCGCGAGCCGCGAAGTGCGCGAGGCCTACCTGGGCGAACCCGATGACTGACGCGACCACTTCGTCGCCCGGGGCCGGACGCGAGCGCGCCGCGGCAGCGGCCGCCACGCGCGGCGGCGACGAACCGCTGCTGTTCGTCGAGGACCTGCACACCTATTACGGCGAGAGCCACGCATTGCAGGGAGTGAGCCTGCGAGTGCATGCGGGAGAGGTCGTCTGCCTGCTCGGCCGCAACGGCGCCGGCAAGAGCACGACGCTGAACAGCATCGTCGGACTCACGCCGGCGCGCAGCGGAACCGTGCGCTTCGACGGCGAGGAGATCCGGCGCCTGCCGGCGCATCGCATCGCGCGTCGCGGCCTCGCGCTCGTTCCCGAAGATCGGCGGATCTTTGCCGGACTCAGCGTCACCGAGAACCTCGAGGTTGCCTCGCCCGCACGGCCGGCGCGCGAGCGGCGCTGGCCGATCGAGCGGATCTTCGACGAATTCCCGATGCTCGCCGAGGTGCGCGAGCAGGACGGCGCGACGCTCTCGGGCGGCCAGCAGCAGATGCTCGCGATCGCGCGGGCGCTCGCCGGCGAGCCGCGACTGCTGCTGCTCGACGAACCGAACGAAGGGCTCGCTCCGGTGATCGTCCAGCAGATCGGCACGCTGATCGACCGGCTCGCCGAGACGACCACGATCGTGCTCACCGACCAGAGCGTGCGCTTCGCGCTGCGCCATGCGCAGCGCGGCTACATCCTGCAGAAGGGCCGCATCGTCTACGAGGGCGGCGCGCAGCAGATTGCGCAAGACCCCGACGTGCAGCGCTATCTCGCGGTTGCCTGAGGATCCGGGCAATCCGGAGCCGACCGCTGGCGGAACGGCTCAACCCACCAGGTCCGGCAGCCACAACGCAATCTGCGGGAAGAGGAATACCAGCAGAAGCCCGAGCAACTGCAGACCGATGAACGGCCAGACCGAGTTGTAGATCTGCCCCATGTCGACGTCCCTGGGCAGGACGCTCTTGATCCAGAACAGCACGAAACCGAAGGGTGGCGAAAGATACGCCACCTGGATATTGATGATGAACAGTGCTCCGAACCACACCTTGTCGACGCCGAGCTCGTCCAGGATGGGCAGGAAGAGGGGCGTACACAGCATGATGATCGCCCAGTCATCCATCACGGTTCCCAGGATGAGCACGATCAGCATCATCATGACCAGCACACCGACGGTGCCACCGGGCATGCCGAGCACCGCTTCGGTCAGGATGTCCTGCGCGCCCAGCGCGCTGAAGATATTGGTGAAGACGTTGGCGCAGATGAGGATCCAGAAACCCATGCCCGTGAGCGTGATGGTCGATCCCATCGACTTGCGGAAGATCTCCCAGGTCATCCGACGCTGCACCACATTGATGAGCAGTGCCCCGACCGCTCCCATGCAGGCCGATTCCGCCGGGGTCGCCACTCCTCCCCAGATGGACCCCAGAACCACCACGATCAGCACCACGAAGGGCCAGATATCCAGCACGGAGCGAAGCTTCTCTTTGCGCGAGAACCGCAGTTCCGCCGGCAAAGGAGGACCTATTTCGGGCTGGATCTTCGCCCGGATCGCGATGTACAGGATGTAGAAGGCCGCCAGCATGATGCCCGGCGTAACGCCCGCCAGGAACAGTTTGCCGATGGAGGCGTTGGCCAGCAGTCCGTAGAAGATGAAGGGCACGCTGGGAGGAATCAGTGCGCCCAGCGCGCCGCCGGCCGCGATGCATCCGATGGCGATCTTCCTGCTGTACCGATACTTTATCATCGAGGGGTAGGCGATCTGCCCCATCGTGATCGTCGCGGGCGGCGTGATGCCGGTGATCGCCGCAAAGATCGTGCAGACCATCACGGTTCCCATGGCGAGGCCGCCCGCAATGTGTCCGGCGATCCGGTAGACCGCCTCGTATGCGGCATCGGCCACACCTGACCACCTGATCAGGTTGCCCATGAACAGGAACATCGGGATGGTCACCAGGATGGTGCTGCCGGGCGTCGAATAGAAGGTGCTCGGGATCGCCAGCAAGGCTTCTGGAGCGAAGATCGCCGCGAAGAGAACTGCCGTGCCGCCGAGTCCGAACGCGACCGGCAGCCCCATCGCCAACGTGGCGAAGAGACACACGAAATACAGTATGGTGATCAGCTCGAGGCTCATGTCGGGGTCGTCGATTCGCGCTCGCTGCTCACCAGTCCCGGACGGGGCATGCTCTCACCGCGAGTCGGGTCGGGATGCCCGCCTCACCGGCAGGCGGACGCTCCCGGATCGCCGACTGGCCCTTCACTCAGGATTTCTGCTGTTCGACGTATTTCTTCCAGAGCTCCACGCCTTTCGCATTGCCGCTGGACATCTTCGCCACTTCGGGCCAGATCTTCTCGATGGAAACCTGACGCATGCGAGCCACCTCCTGGTCATTCAGCGTGATGACTTCGCCACCGGCCGCAGCGAACTTCTTCAGTGCGACTTCGACGTTGTCGGCGTGCATCTGGCTGGTCAGGAAATAGGTTTTCTCGAAGATTCCCTCGATCTGCTTGCGCTGCCAGGGTGTGAGGGCCTTCCATTTGTCGAGGTTGACGAAGATCTCCTGGTGCTGTGCCGGATTCCAGCCAGGCATGATGGCGTACCTGGTCACTTCCTCGAAGTGCATGTCGGTGATGCCGCCGGCATCCCAGTACGTTCCATCGATCGTGCCAAGGCGGATGGCGGTGTAGATGTCGCCGGCATTCATGGATACCGGCGAGCCTCCCATGGCCTTGTGGAAGAGTGCCTGCGGCCCACCGGCACGCATCTTTTTCCCCTTCAGATCTTCCAGCTTGCGGACGGGGAACTTGGTGACCATGATGTTCGGACCCTGGTTGGTCCATCCGGCCCAGTAGAGATTGCGTGTGCGGGCGGCCTCCTGGACGATCTCGCCGATGCGGTAAGCGGGATTGCCCCAGAGGATGTCCCAGGCCTCACGGGTGTTCCGTGCGCCCATTGCGAGGCCGTAGGCGAGGAAGCCCTCCGGCATCTCGCCTCCATAAACCGTCGCCCACCCTGCATAACCGGCACTGAGCCCCTGGCCGCATGCGGCGAACGCCTCGGATGCGCTGACCAGGGCACCGGCGGGTTCCACGCGGATCTTGACGGTACCTTGCGTCGCCTCTTCGACAGCTTTGGCCCAGGGGATCAGGCCGCGTCCCCAACCCGCATCGGAACTGTCGAAGGCAGGCTGGAACGTCCAGCGAGTGACCTGCTTGGGCGGTCCGTCCTGATCTGCGGCCCAGCCCCCGATGGGCAGTGCCGATGCCGCTGCCGCACCCGCGGCGGAGAGGACGAAGGATCGTCTTTTCATGGCGGTCTCCTCTTCTGTCAGTGCGAAAGGCGGGAATCGGATTTCTCGTCGAGGCTCTTGCCGAGCAGGGTACAAACGTCGCGAAAGGATTGCCGGATCAGGAGCAGCAGCATGATGACTCCTGCGACCGGGATGAGACTCTTGATCGGATAGACCGGCAGCGGAATCGCTGTCGGCGTCACCTGATTCAGCCGGATGGAGAACAGGGCTGTCGTCGTGCCCTTCCAGATCAGCACTCCGACGAACAGGAACGCGAACACGATCGTGAGAAGATCGAAGAGCGCCTTCTTTCGCGCCGGGAACTTCGCATAGAAGAGATCGAGCCGGATGAAGTCACCCCTGCTATAGGAGTAGGCGCCGGCGGTGCACGCGAGCAGGATCAGCGCCATCTTGATGCTCTCGCCGATCCACTGGGAGGGATCGTCGAAGACGTAGCGCAGGATCACGTCTGCGAGTCCGAACAGCATGCAGTACAGCGTCAGGAGCACGCTCAACGCACCGAGGAGTGCGACCAGACGGTCAAGTACCTTGCTGCAGGCTCTCAGGACATCCACGCCCCCTCCTGCCTCCCGATGCCGGCTGACGATGCACACTCCGGCCTTTCTCTTGGGCTGCGGGCATCATACCAGTCGGAACCGATGCGACAAGACCGGACGCGGCGCCGCACGACACGCGCCATCCGGCGGACGCTCGCGCGCCCTAGAATATGTACGCGCACGCATCGCGATCGCGAAAGGCGGGCACTTCGAGGTCGGAATCGATGCCGAAGACGGTGCGTGCCGATACGATGAGATCGGGTTCGGACTGGGCGGTGAGGGTCATGCCGGCGCCTCGGGTTGGGGATGTTCGATGATATCTCTATTCCGAAAATCGATCTATTGCATATCTGATTTCGGAATGCAAGTTGACCAGCACTGAGGCTGTCCGCTAGAGTCTCGCGTGAATCACCGTTAAATCGAACGATGCGTACCGAAATTGGGTCCGTATCCTCCGACTCCCATCCAACCGCTCGATCCCGGCGAGGAGACACGATGAGCAAGCCAGCACCCGCAAACGCCCGCTCGGTGGTCAAGGGCGTGCAGAAAATGACCCCTTCGGAGGCGTTCGTC